>Ga0255758_10003184_pt1 | contig 14649 bp, 8 predicted proteins | sample 011ome_24_FD_179958 | JGI IMG/M metagenome (GOLD analysis project Ga0255758, IMG submission 179958) | Coastal salt marsh microbial communities from the Groves Creek Marsh, Skidaway Island, Georgia - 011513CT metaG (version 2) | ecosystem: Environmental > Aquatic > Marine > Intertidal zone > Salt...
ATTAAACCCGAAGACCAAGTATATAAAGTTCCTGCCGGTGCTGAAGGAGCAGCACCGGTACTTTCATAATATAAGTAACCTTGGGCAGTTCGTAATCCTGGGGCTCCAGGATCTCCAGGATCTCCAGGATCTCCATCCTCTCCATCCGCACCAACATATTTAACATAAGTCAATCCAGGAGGTATAGTAACTGGAGAAGTTTCCGGACTAGCCCACTCATAGAAGTTTACATACTCTTGGTTATTAAAAATAAAAGTAGCATTAAGTCCTGCCGCACTATCTGCATATATAGGTACTACACCTTGTGAATCTCCATCCTCTCCAATATATTTTACCCACGTAAGACCTGCTACTGGCAGTGTGGGTTTAGTATTTGTATACTCATAGTAGTTTACATATGGTAAAGAGCCTTGCGTATAGCTTTGACTATCCCCCGCTACGCTACTAGCAAAAATAGGTACTACACCTGCAGTATCACCATCATTTATAGTAAAACTAGTTCCATCACTGAACTCAATAGTAGTAACCCCATTAACAGTAGTACTAGTAGCTGTTAATGCGTCTGCGTCCGCACCAATATATTTAACATAAGTCAATCCAGGAGGTACAGTAGTTGGAGAAGTTTCAGGACTAGCCCACTCATAGAAGTTTATATACTCTTGGTTATTAAAAATAAAAGTAGCATTAAGTCCTGCTGCACTATCTGCATATATAGGTACTACACCTTGTGAATCTCCATCCTCTCCAATATATTTTACCCAAGTAAGGCCTGCTACTGGGAGTGTAGGTTTAGTATTTGTATACTCATAGTAGTTTACATATGGTAAAGAGCCTTGCGTATAGCTTTGACTATCCCCCGCTACGTTACTAGCAAAAATAGGTACTACACCTGCAGTATTACCATCATTTACAGTAAAACTAGTTCCATCACTGAACTCAATAGTAGTAACCCCATTAACAGTAGTACTAGTAGCTGTTAATGCATCTGCATCAATAGCTCCTGTAGCACTTCCTATAACTCCAGAGACTAGGTTTGAAGGCTGGTATTCAGAGGTTAGTTGTCTATTGTCTGCCGTAAACACTAAATGCCTTACCCAAAAATATTTAGTTACTAATACTTGTTCAGTTATAATATCAATATAAGAATTGGCTTTTGTTATAGCTAGCAAATATGCGTCATTAAAATCAGGAGTTGCTGACGCATATAATTCAGTAGTGTGAGTACTTTGCTTAAAGTTTGCAGAGTTATTCCAGGTTACCGTAATACCTCCCTTAGCATTAGTAGCAGCTTGTAAATTGCTGGGAGCTACTGGATTATTTACAGGGCTTTGATTGTTTGCACCTCCCGCCTCTTCGGCAACTCTAGACGCCCTGGTCCCTCTAATATCTCCAATAAGAAATGCTTCATCATTATGCTCCGAAGCAGTTACTTGTACTAAACCATTTGTATTAAAATTTAAGTTTTCTATTCTAAATAATTTGTTGACCCACCCAAATCTATCATAAGATAACTTTATAATAGTACCAGCTAATAATAAATAACCTTTTGAATCGATAGTAAAGTCAATGTCTAGGCCATATCTTGAAGTGTCTAGGTATTGTTTAATATTTATACGAGCATTATAATAGTTTGAAATTCCCGGCATCGCAAAATTTCCAGCCCTTCTAATGCCTTTATCTTCTTTTAAGTAGTTAGAATTAAAAAACTTTATACCTCTACCTGAAAACTTATTTTGAGGGTCTATAATACTAGTTTCCATACTATTATAAGTATTTTTCTGACCTTTATCAGATACTTTCAACTCTCCAAAAATATCTCCTTCTGTTATAACCTGATACGTTTCAAATACCTCAGGTGCGGATCTTTTAATGTCTAATTCGTATTTACCATTTGAGTATCTCATGATTCCATTAAACTGAAGAAGCATTGAGTTAATATTATCAAATAGAGGAGAAGAAGTATTTATAACTTGGTTAGTTTGGTGCCGTGTAACACAACGCTGTGTAGGTTCGTCCCACCCTAAATAAGCCCAGTACTTAACATCATCAGAATCATACAAAGAGTATCCTGGAGAATTAAAACCTTCTAACGAATTAGTAAATTTTTTGATTATAGGATTGCCAGATGATGTGAAGCCATCTGTAATAGACAAGGATAGAGAAGAAACACCGCTGCCAGTAACCTTAGTCAAGGCTAAAGAGCTTTGTTCTCCTGAAGTTGGTGGAGTACTGGAAACCGTTCCGGAAGATAGATAAACTAATCCATTATTCCAAATTGGGTAATTTAGTGGAAAAGCTTTCCAGTTATTCCATTTATAAGCTAATTTACCTATTACATCCGTAAAAGTTATTTCTTGGAAAATAGTTGGAGTACCTGCTATATTGACTACATTAGGTACAACACTTTTTACTTTTCCCTGAAATGTTAAAGCACCGTCTACTTCATATTTATAAACATCACCTGCGGCTATAGTAGTTCCCGCAGTTACTTGCACGATAACATCAGATCGAGTATCGCAGTACCCAGCAGAGTCTAAAAATGTAGATAAATTTAAATCACTCTGCTTTAACCCTTTACCATATCGAATATTTGTCAAGTAGTCCAGTAATTGTATGGCTGGATTAATCGAAACTCGTTTGTCTCCCCTGCTACTTATACTTATAACATCTGTTGTAGAGTCGGGAATAAAAAAAGGTGGAAGACCTGAGTCGAGTATAGCAATTTTAGTCGTACCATCATAATCTACTACTCTTCTAGTTACCTCTTGTACTATAACGTCATTTATATACCTAGTAAGAGTAAGGTTCTTGTTGTTATAGTGATCATCTACAGTGGAAGCAGCTGTACCTAAAGTAATACGATCCGATACTGTAAGCGTAGGTGTTAGTCCCTTAGCGATATTAGCTACAATAGCTTCGGAAGCAGGTCCTTCATTTACAGTAGGTAATTGACCTGTTGCTCCAGAATAAGAGCCTGTCAAAATAAAACTAGCTGTGGGCAAAACATTTGGAAAGCTGACAATTACAGGAGTGCCATAAGGCATTCCTGTAATGTCTATCGGAGTAGACAAGGATAAGAATAAATTTAACCAACTACCTGTAGCATTTAAAGCTGCAGAAGCAATTTCATATTCTGGTTGTACAGGAATAGCAACTTTATCCAGCTCTAAAGCATCATAAGTGGACATATACCACTTGTCCCCAGTAGCATTTTTCATGTAAAAGTTACCCACATTCTCGGCAGCCTGAGGGTTGTCAGAATATCGGAATCTGTAGGATAGGTTACCATACTCATCGTAGTAAGCCCATTTATCAATAATAGTAATACTAGAGGCACCTATTTGAAGGTTACTCACAGTATGATGAAGAGTTACAAGGTCTCCCAATAAAAAATCTTCTTCTCCTCCATCGGGTTGAGTATCGTTAGCTAAATAACTATAGTCATAGTTGTAACATTCCAGTGTACTACCTTTTACTACAAATTCTAGTTTAGGTATAGTTGTCTCGCCTTCATTTATTGTGTATTTACCTACAGCATATGCTGTATCTAATAAACGATGAGAGGTGCTCCAGTAATCTTCAAAAACTCCAGAATAGTAGTCCTGTTGTATTTTAAAACTATTAGAACGAGCAAGATTAACTAAAGTATTATTTGCTTTTTGATCCGCTTTTCCTGCATGAACATCTAATTTGAAGGTTAAAGGAGATTGAAGCTGTATAGTATCACCATCCCTTAACCCGGTGCCGCCAAAGGAGCTGGGAGTTGTACCTAAAGATACTTGATAAAGAGGAGCACCAGATATATAATTATCTGATCTATTACCACCCTCACTACCAATATCACCGATCTCGATAACGGCACCAAACATGCTACCACCTGAGAGAACATCACCTCTGTCTGCTCTTCCATAACAAGCTATATCAACATTTTCTCCACCAGTGGCGCGAACATCGGAGTCAGAAGCATCTAAGCAGATAAGGTTGCTATCATCAATATAAATATCCAATATTCCACTGATCTCACCTTCACATATGGCATGAGCAATATAGACCTCAGTAGAAGAGTCGCCTATGCTAGGAGCTTTTATATCTGCAAAAATAGGGAAGCTGTCTACTTTTTGCACACCATAAATTACAGGCAAATACTTAGCTTCTAAATTAAACTGCAAGTCAATCTCTTTGTCAACTACTTCAGTGTATTCTAGCATTTTTGTACCGCCAAATACACCTGCGAAACCACCACGCTTTCTCATTCTAAACTTTTTTTCAATTGTCTGATACTGTGCCATTACATTTACAGAGCTTTCTGCGTGTACAAAACCTGGATCTTGAGCATACTCAGGACGAATAAGAGCATCTACATCAGGCTCTCCTGTTACACTAAGGGCTCTATGTTGTGCGTCTGAGGTTTGACGTCCTTGTACTCTTACAAAATCTCCCCAGTGAGAGGTTAAGCTCCAACTTATTTTGGAGGTTGTTAACATATTATCAGATACAGCGCCTTTAGCAATAATACCTCTAAAGATAAGGAATGGTGCGCCGATTATAATACCAGTTTCTGGATTCATATGCGCTCTATACACATATGCCTCTCGGTTAATATAGTTAGAGTAGTTTGTACCGCCTACTTTATTAAGGATTAAAGAATTTACTTCTTCTGAAGCGTAAGAAAGATTATAAGATACTGCAGATTCTGCAATTATTGTAGTATCAACTGGAGTTAATGACACGGTTTGGTTATTATTCGTAAAAGTGTCTATTCTTACATATTTATTATTATTTACACCAGTAGCGCTTTCAAGCAATAGAGTATCACCTTCTTGAAAACCTGCTTCTAGAAGATCAATATCTGCTGTCATACTAGAAGAGGTAAAACTAGTGTTTGCAATAATAATGGTACCTAAAGCGGTACCTGAAAGGGTTAAAGAGATAGAAGAAGCTTTAGCTTCTGTAGTCTCACTAACAGTTCCTACACTTAATAACTTATTAGCAACATAAGTTTGCGGGAGGTTTGCACTCCCACGTGAATCTACAGATGCATCATCGAAGACTATATTTATAGAAGCGTCAGTAATGTAGGCGTAATCTATAGCCTTGCCAGAGGTTTGTCCAGATCCAGCACTCGGACGAGGCTTTTCGAATTTGACAAGATGGAAATAGGAATAAGGATCCCCATCAATTAGTGAATTTTTCAAGTCTGTTGGTATATTACGTTCTGCCATGATCTAGTTGTTAACCTCCTCAAGTTTTAATGAAAAGCTATATAAATTTTCAGTATTCAAACTGTACTCTTGTACGTCTGCTGTTTGTATTACTTTAATTGTTGGGTCTGTAAAATCAAGAACAGCAGAAGATGAAATAGCTTTTGCAAGACCTGGGGTGATAGTAATAGAAGAAGCTCCGACTCTATTTACCATATAAGTTTTAGTATGAGACGAATCACTAGGATCATTAATCCGTAGTAAAGCACCTACTATTATACTTGTAGTAGTACATGCTACTGTAGTAGAACCTGCTACGGCTGATGCTGTAACAGTTCTATCTGTTATTCCTTGATCTCTATACTGTGGAAGAGAAACGAAAAAAGGTTTTAAAGTTCCTTGTTTATGTAAAAGAAAAGTATAAACAGGATCAAACTCAGCCTTTGTCATTGGATTATATCCAATAGAGATATCCCACTTGTGATAAGCAGATACACGACTGACTAGTCTTCCAGAATTTGTGCGATCTCTCATAATAGGCTGGTTAGAGCTTAGCTTTACTGATGCAAAGCCTGGGCCTGTTGCTCCACTCCCTGCGTCTCCCGCAGGGGTAATTAGATGATATGGATCTGGTAGTATATTTTGAATTGCCATAATTATTGGTTCCTAATCGCACCACGTGGGTACTTACTAAAGGGATCTGGGCCTTCTGCAGAACCTTGGTAAGACTCTACATTTACATTCTCTAAAAAGGACTCTCCGTGAGCATTTGCTGCTTCACGGATTATGCCTACCAAATTACCCCGTTGAGAGTTTAGCACATCTTCGATTCCTCTTGAGTCAATTGCATTGATTGTGAAGGTCACGTTTACAGGGGCTCCTCCCATAGAGCTTTCATCTGCCGGAGATATACGTCCTGGCATTTCTGGTGTGAATAATTCTGGTCCCTGCTCACCTACCATAAAAGATGTATTTCCTCCAGAAGCACGATATCTAGTACCTGCGAAGGCTCCAGTAGGGGTAAAATTAGTCATACCACTACCAACACCTTGTGCTCCACGAGCATAACCTAATTCTCCAGAAGGGCTACGAGCTTTGGCTAGATCTACTGAGTTTTGCCTGTTGCCTACTGATACTGTACTGGGCATAGATGTGTCAGAAGAGCCTCCGCCTCCTTGAAAAGAAGTTCCTGAAATTAGGGCTAATTGAGCTGCGCCCATGGCTCCCACCATTACAGCAAGAGGTATCGCGAGCGCTCCGGCAGTTGCCATAGTTGCCATAATAGCTGAAGCAGTACTAATGACTGTCTGAGCCATTTGCATCTTTTTATTAACTTCAAAAGCTTTTCTTTGCATAGCTTCTTTTTTCTTTTCTAGACCTTTGATTTTAGCTAAGCTTTCTTTGGACTTTCCGTCCCTGGCCTGCTCTGCTTTTATCTCTGAGTCAACTCCGGCTATCCTGGCCTTACTGGCGGATGCCATAATACTACTCAGCTGATTCACTGTTGAGCCAACTGCTCCAAGAATTGCAGAAGTCTTCTCTGCAGAAGAGGCTCCCTTTACATTTATTGCCTCAAAAGCCCCAGCCCATGCTCCTGCAACAGCTAAAGATCCTTGAATAGCTGTTGCTACGGCTTCTCCATCTGGACCCAAGGTTTTCATTGTTTCTGTCATAGGGTTTACAAAGTCTTGTAATGCTCCAATTTTTACAGACGTATCCGCATCACCACCAAGAGTTTTTGCTGTGCTAGCAGCTAAGTCACCCGTTCTAGCGGCGTCTGCTGCAAATATTCCTTGGGTTGCTTCTATTTTTGAGATTTCCAAAGCTCTTGCAGCTTCTCTGTTGAGTTTTATTTTTAATTCTAAAGCATCTTTGTCTACCTGTAACATACCTTCTCGTCTAGTTAGCTCTAGGGCTTCTAATTCTAAACTCTTTGTAATTAAATCATTCTCTATTTTACGTAATGAACCTAATGAACCTTGAACTAAATAAGCTTGGGACATAGTTAAAGTATGAGCTTCTTGCGCTTCTCTCAAGTTCGTAAGAGCAGTCAAAGTATCTCCAGTATTTCCAGCTGTTGATTTTATGGCTGCATTATAAGTTTCTTGTACCTTGGCAGCTGCCTCTACTTCACCTTTACCAAGGAAAGCCTCTTTGGAGGCATTCATTTCTTTCGTCATCTCCATTATAGCTTTCTCTGCTCCAACTAAGTCTCCGGAGGTCATTGCTTCTTGCGCTTCTCCAATTGTATCCACCATTGCTTTATACGAGGCAGTAGCAGTTCGTGCTTCTTCTTCAAATTTAACTAATTGAGCAACTGCTTGATCATATCCGGCACCAGAACCTCCACTAGCTTCAATAGCAGCAAGGGCTGAAGCCGCTTCAGGGCTAATATCTTTTAACACTGATAGCTCTGTTACAAGATTCTTTAAAGACTCACTACGCTGAGCATCACTCATTACAGCGACTTTAGTAGCCTTTCGAGTGCCGTCGGCCTGTAACGTAGTAACGTAGGTCATTTCGTTAATTTTCTTTAACTGAGCTGAGATACCTAAAGTGCTTAGAGATGTCATACGAGTAAAACCTTTTTGAGCCTCTGTAGCTTTACTAAGGGGGTCTGATAATCCTGCAGCAGTATTTTTTAAGTCTTGACCCATTAATTTTGCTTTTTCACTAAAAGATTCAAATACCTTTTCCTGCGATGCTGCAACGTCCCCCATTGCTTCTAGGTTATATGCGAATTGGCCTCCAATACTAGTTTCAAAATCTTTGCCTAAATCTAAGGTTCCTTTCGATAGAGCTTCTATAGAATCTAAAGCATAACTAGAGTTTGTATCAAATTTAAATTCAATAGGTTCTTTACCAAAAAATTCTCTTACTTCATTGTATCCATCTATAATAACATTAATTATGGTTTTCCAGGCATTAATAATCCAGTCATAAAGTTTAGCGATAGGCTCCAGAATGCTTTTTGATAGCAAAGGCCCAATTAGATTCAACACACTACTCATAGCATCAAGAACAGATGATACAATAGTAAAAGGGGATCTTACAACTTTCATTATTATATCATAGATTATTTTTAAAACACCTATAACTCCAGCAAATTTCATTGCTGAAGACATAAGTTTACCTGCATTACTTGCGGCAACCCCAATAGCTTTATAAGTTGCGACGCCTCGCGACTTTAGCTTAGAAAATATTACCTTAGCTTCCAAACCCAGTCTTTTAAAATGAACCTTTTGTTTATCAACAAAACTAGCCCCTGCTTTACTGTTTTTGTCCATTGCTTCTCTAAAGCTTTTTACTATTTGTATGTCTACACCTTTGAAAGTGTTTTTCTTAATTTCTCCATGATTATCATACTGCTTTTCAGCATCGGCAAGCATTTTTGCCAATCTACCCTTTTGCTTAGGATCTAGGGGCTCCCCCGCAGCGGCTTTTTGTAGTAGCTTAGAGGATCCGGCTCCTCCTTCCATTGCAGATTTAGCAGACGCTTGTACACCTGCTTTTTCCATAGCCTCTAACGCGGCCTTGCTTTCTTCTATTTCTTTTGTATACGCGATCTGAGAATCCATTGCTAATGCCAGAGAGTGGTCAGCCTCTTTACCCATTTCTGCAAGTCTTTGTTTAACTCCATCTAAAGGGATCATTAATTTAAGTACAGAAATGCCTAATACACCAAAAACAGCTACGGCTGCCATGGCGCTTCCATTTATAATATTTGCGAAAGTAGAGAAAATTGGTAGTAGAAAGCTTGTAGCTTTTTTAATTAAATCATCAAAAGTTACAGATAACTGTACAAAGGGGTTGGAGGGGGGATTAGCATCACCATAAAGCTCATTGAGCTGTCTTTGGGTTTCAACTAAAACTGCTTGGCTTCGTTGGGACGCGGTTAGTGAGTCTGCACTTTTACCTATCATTCGCCCATATCTTTCTGTAGCGTCCGCTAACTTAAGTGTAATACCTAATTCGTCCAGCAATTCAGGCTCCGCTTTAGAAGCACCACGTATTAGACGATCAAATGCATCTTCAAATCCTCTACCTAAGGCAGCCGAGGCTTTGCGTGCACCAGCAGCTAGATCTTCCATTTGTTTAGGAGAGAATCCTTTTGCTACACCAATAGCAGCTGCTTCAGCAGCATGTCTAAAATCTAGCATACCTCCTGAAGCTTCACGAAGCCCTGCAGTAATAGATTGAAGAGCTATACCTGTGGTAGCGGCATAGGATACTTGAGATTGTTCTAGTATTTTAACATCGGCGGCATTTCGGAGGAACAAGAAAGCGGCAGACAGTGCAAAGATGTTAGAAGCTAAAGCAGCATACGCGGGCACAAGGCCGCCGCTTATACCGGTAGTCATTTTTGAAAAAGCTTTTGTACTATTTGAAGTGGCGCCCGCTACACCTTTTTGTCGTTTACTATAGTTATCTGCGGAAGACGCAGCCTTGTCAGTAGCACTAGCAGCTTTATTAGCTTTTTGTGATATCTTCTCTAGGCTGCCGTCATCTTTTACTTTATAGGTAACTACAATAGTATCATTTGCCACTATTTTTTTCTCTTTAGCTTATCATACTCTCTTTTTATATGTTCTTGAGATGATTTAATAGCTCTTGAGTCTAACCAGTTAAGTAATACTAGAAAAAACTCTTTATCTTCAGGTTCGTATTGTTCTATAAAGTAATTTAAATTTGTGTAGTCTTTTCCTATGTAACCAACTTCTGGGTACATACGATCACCTAACATGTTAAAAGTTGATAATGCTTGAGTAACAACTTCTGGAAAATCTTCCCAGTCTGGTGGTATTTCGGAGTCTATTGGCTCCTTTCCTAACTGTTCACACATACTAAGATAACGATCTCTTGTCATCTTAGTGTCTCCATTGTCAAAGTATCTCTTCAACCTGTCTATCGCTTCATCACGTTGAGCTTGTGCGAAAGTTATCTAAATCAAAGACTACCTCGTTGAGCCATGTATCAAATTCTGTAGATGAATTTACAAGAATCTCTGCATTGTCCTCAGTATATTCTAGCTCTTCGGAGGGATCTTTTCCGTCCATATCAATAAGTAGAAGAGTTTCAAGATGCTCTAATTTAAGACCTCTCCAATTCTTAACGACTGCTCGTGTAAATTCAACAATAAACTTTTCTTCATCAAGGTTTTCTACCACTTGTCTAGTCTTACGATCAAACTTAGAACTTAAACATTTTTTACGTAGTCCTGTTAGTTCTTTACGAGAAAGATTAGCAACTTCAACTTCAAAACCCGATAGTCCTGGAAAGTCTACCCAGACAGCTTTTGTGTTGATTATTAATTTTTTTAATTCCATTTTCTATTCCTTTAAAGTGTTGTATAAGTTATTACGTCTGAAAGAGACGTAGGGTTTTGCGTCATTCTCCAATCATAGCTTTGTTTAAATATACCACCAGTTTGTAAACGATTAGTATAAGAACAGCTAGCAATATCGAATTCAAATCCATAAAAAGTACCAAGTATATTTTGTCCTACTTTTATATTTAAAGTAGAGTTACTACTTGAAGTGTTCAATGAGCTACTATTATCAGTATTTAAATGCCTACTTATGTTTCCAGAAAGTATACGCTTGCTAATAGTATAAGTAGAAGGGTAAGAAATCTCCCCCAACACACCACTGTGTACACTTACCCAAGGGTTCCAAGAAACCTCGTTCTGAACTTCTACAGAAACGGTAGCTACATCTGTATCTAAATGTACAGAGTCTAGTAGTATAGTTAAACCACTAGTATTGTATGTACGGGTAACACTTCTACCTATCGTTGTGTAAGGTAGAGCTGCTACAGTTGATAGCTTAGACGCCTCACCTGAAACTGTCAAACTCAGGGGTCTTACTCTATCGATTAAGAACGTCCCATTTGTTATAACACTTGTTTCTAGTTTGAATATGTCTTGCTGAGTTGTTATGTATAAGTCAAAACTACTATAGTCTAAGAGTTTATCAAATAATACTCTTAAGTCAGCTTCCAGCAAGGCTGGAATAGTTAAGTCAAAATTTGCCGGATTTGCTTTATTTATAACAGATCCCTCAAACATAGACTGATTGTGCAAAGTTTTTACTGGGTAACTAGTTTCAGTAAAAGTTTGGCTAAAAGATACATTACTTATATCTAATAAAACTTGGTCAGTTCCAGAGACTAAATATACCTTTGCATCTTTTATAAAACTATAATTTGCCATGTTGCCTCAGATATAATGAGGGGCTCGTAAAAGCCCCTACTGTTTATACTTATTATTATATTGCACTATACCACAATTGTCAAGAACTTTTTTTCTTGTGGTATATTAAAGACCTACGTAGGTTATAGTAGCTTCATTTGTTTGATCAATGCTTGAAGGAAGAGCATTGAACGAAGTTTCCAATGAAATTACATCCTCAATAGAGTGAGTTGGGATATCAACATGACACTGAGGCATAGCAACTACCATTCTTGGAGTTCCTGCAGCTCCACCAATACTGAAAGTAAGGCCAAAGTCGTTTGTGATAACATCTGTAATACCTTTCAAATCTGCCCAAAGATCAGAAGAGTTATTTGTTGCAGTAGTATCAAGACTTAAGTAACAAGTCATTGATCCAGAAACAGATCTAGTACCTGTAACATGACCAATTGGAATGTTTACAGTACCTAATTCTTCTGGAGTAATGAAAGTAATATTATTAGTAATTGTAATATTGCCACCAGTTAGGGTCAGAGCATAAGAAGCTTCTAAACCACTTTGCCCCTCTGCAGATAGATTTGGTGCTACAGTTACTTGAGTCAGACGATTTCGAATAAAGTTTCCTGTATCGAGAATAGCTTCGCTAACTGTTACAGTAGGCTGAGAAGACTCAATAATCTCTGAACCCATACCTGACCAGTTAATCATAGCAATACCATCAATATCAAAGTCAACACTTGCTTCATTCACAACAGCTTTAGCTATTTTATAGTACTTCTTATTAGCATTGCCAATAACAAAGTAAATATTTGCAGTACCTAAGGTTGACTTATTAGACTCAGAAAAGTCAATAACAGAGTTAGTTAAGCCAGGTAAAATCTGGTCTGTAAAAGCAAAGCCACTGTATAGTGCAGGACCTGACATGAGTGCCCAAAGTACTTCTTCTACAGCGTGATGATTTGTGGTATCATCTGCAGCGCCAGCACCCGTACCTGCTGAGATAAAGGGGCGTACATAGGTTGAAAAAGACCATTCAGCAGGTGCTAAAGAGTCATTGAACATACGACGACCACGACGACTAACGCCGCCTGCTGATTCCATCTCAGAGAGTACAATTTCGCTTGAGTTTGTTGCTTGTGAGAACGAAAACCCGTCAAGTACTGGAATCTCCCAGACACCTTGTTCAGTAACTCCGTCTGCTGCTAGAGGTGCGACGTATACTTTCGTGTCGCGACTAAAATATAATTGTTGAGCCATAGATTTCTCCTATGCTATCTTGAAAAGGCATGGACGTGAACGTTTGTTCTTGCCAGCATCTTCTAATATCGAACCTCTACAAGCATCTCTCCGATGCCTAGAGGTTCAAGTACACCTTCATCAGTATCAATACTAACTATAGTGATTTGTTGTGTGTAATAAGACTTATTATAAGCGTCTACGTATTCTAACCTAGAGTTTTCTTCTAATACTGTTTCCACATCTTCCATTAAAGCATTTAAAGCAGCTTGAGCGTCTTCCTCATTAACATAACATCTTACTGTCACTGAGAAAAATCTATCTTTATAGCCACCTGCTTGATATTCTCTAGTTTCAGATCCTGCGTTTAAGTGAAGTGCTGGAAACTCTTCTATCTCATCCCAAAATTTTAATCGAGGTTCTACGTTCTCATTAATGTCTGTTAAATATGCCCCTGAACCATCAATATCTTTTAACTTTAAGACTAACGAGTTAATTATATTTAATCGTTTAGATGTATATAGTCTTTCGTTCGCCATTACAATCTCCTAGTATATAATCTGCCTAACGCTAATTCTGCTGCAATTTCTCTAATAGAGCGATCAATTAACTGCCTCGGATCTCGTTGTGGATCTCCTTGAGCATATCCTGGTTCAAAAGTCTGATAAGGATACTTCTGGTAAGTATAACCTATACTAGCAAAACCTTTGTCTGTTTTTATAACATTTACAGCTCTTACGCTTGAGGCAAACCTGCCGCTTCTATAATTTAATGCCGGACTATACATATTTTCAGCTACTTTGCTGGGTAAACGAGCATTAATTAAAGGAAGTAGCTTTGTAAAAGATACTTTACTTTTAGTAGCTTTATTAGAGACTTTAACACCAGATATCTTTTTCTTTTTCTGCTTGCTTTTCAAAACTGTTACGGAGCTTAAGACATCTTTTGATACATTAGTTGCACTATCGTCTCTTTCTAAGTCTTTAGAAAGGACTTTTACATTTTTTAAATTTTTAAAGTGTTTTAGAGTATTCCTTCTAGTCCCTTTAATCTTTGATTCTTTGAAAGAATCAGAACCTCCTAAATCTGCGACAAGACCTCCATTATCTAACGTTCGTATTGCCTGGACCAGAGCTTTTCTTAGTTTTGCCATTTTTGCTCCAGAAATACCACCCTCCTTTGCATTTGCTCGCTGTGAGCCTAGAAAAACTTCCATTACTCCAGTTTTTCCGTTTCTTATAAGGCTTAAGTCTACTCCCATACCTTCGAACCATGCTTGTGCATTTTTCATTGTAATAGCTTGTTCTTCTAAACAGGCATTATCTATTGCGTCTTTGACTTGCGTTTCTATAATACCTTTTAAGTAATTGTGTTCTAAATTCCATAAAGATTTTGCTTCAATATCAATAGAGTCATCATTTAAAACTTCTCTTAGAACTGATGAAAACCCTGAAGCAGTTTCTGACCAATTCTTATCATAGGTAGATTTGATTTGGTTAAATCTGTCTTTGCCAGAAACTTTAAAAGCTGCTTCAATTCTAGCAGGAGTAAACTTAATTACACTAATATTCTCATCCTTTTCTGCTAAAGCTATCAAAGCTCTCCCAGTTTGTCTAATTAGCTTTCTGACATGTTCATCCGACTTTTTAAGAATTTCCATTAGTACACTTTTAGGTAGGCCTGGGAAGTTCTTAGCAATTCTATCTTTCATACCCCTGCGGATAGCTCTTCGTGTAACTGTGAAAGTGTGCATTCTTTTGTTTAAGGTCTGGTCTCTATAATCCTGACTAGATACACTTAATTCTTGATGCAGTTTCTCTAGAAAACGAACTTGCTGAGCTACACTCATTTAAAAGTTCTTGTATAAATCCAGAACACGTTTAATATGATCTGGGAATGCAACATTATTTGTTTGCGAAGAACTAGCAGCATTTTGAATACTCGAGCCACCCATAACTTTACGTTCCTTATGCTCATCTTTTAAGTAATAAGTTATAAGATCCTGTACTGCAAGTTTCAAAT
>Ga0255758_10003208_pt1 | contig 14583 bp, 12 predicted proteins | sample 011ome_24_FD_179958 | JGI IMG/M metagenome (GOLD analysis project Ga0255758, IMG submission 179958) | Coastal salt marsh microbial communities from the Groves Creek Marsh, Skidaway Island, Georgia - 011513CT metaG (version 2) | ecosystem: Environmental > Aquatic > Marine > Intertidal zone >...
TTGCTTGTCTATGCGTATCTCCTTTTTTAGAGACATTTACAATTTTAGCATTACCTTTTTTATCAATATGTGTCAGTATTTTTTTCATGAACAATTTTGCTTGTTTAAATATAATCTTACAATGAAAAAACTTTTTTTAAGTACCCTTTTTGTTTCTGTATCCGTTTTTGCAATAGATTTGCCAGAATTAGGGTCTCAATTTGATAATTTGCTAAACGCAAATGATGAGAAGAAAATTGTTTTCCAGATACTCGGAAGGGTTAATCAATCTGATAGCGTGATAACTGATGTTGAAATAAATGATTACATAAATAAAGTGGGCAGAGAGCTTTCTTTAAAAGGAACAGATGAAAAACTCGCTTTAAAATTTTTTATAGTCAATGATAGCTCTATCAATGCATTTGCAATGCTTGGAGGAATTATTGGCATTCATACTGGCCTTATCCTCGCAGCAAATAGTGAATCGGAACTATTAAGTGTTTTAAGTCATGAGATTGCACATATCACGCAAAAACACCTGTTGAGGCTATTTGATTCTCAAGCAAGGAATTCGTTTAAATCATACATTGGTTTAGCAATTGCAATTTTGGCTGCAAGATCTAGTCCACAAGTTGCTTCTGGTGCATTAGCTGCCTCCAGTGCAGCGCAGGTCCAAAATACTCTTGACTTTACAAGAGAAAACGAAAAAGAAGCGGATAGGGTAGGAATGGAGATACTCAGTAAATCAGGCTATGATCCAAAGGGATTCATTGATTTTTTTCAAACTATTGAAAAGTTTAATGAATTTAGTACAGGTGCAGCTCCAAGTTTTCTAAGAACACACCCTATTACTGGTGAGAGAATCAGTGACATTCAAGATCGTTTGAAAGATTTTGAGTATATCCAGAAGTCAAGCAACATCGAATTTTATTTAATAAAAGCAAAATTAAAAGCTTTTCTTGGTGATAAACAAACAATTATTGGTCACTTTGAGAGAGAGATACAAGATAAGAATTCTCTAAATGAAATTGCAAGCTATTATGGCTTAGCTTACGCTTACCTCAGAAATAAGAAGGTCGATCAAGCACTGCAGACATTCAATTTAATTGAGCATGTTGATCATTCTATGGTTTATCAATTAAAAGCAAATATTTTAACCAATGATAATAGATTTCAGGAGGCATACATTGCCTACGAGGAGGGTTTAAAAAAATACCCAAATAATGTGTCCTTAATTACCGGAGCTGCCAACTTAATGATTGCTTTAAATCAATCAAAACAGGTAATTGAATTTCTCAAAAAATACTCTGAGTTGTATTCGAATTTACCCATAATTCATGAATTATTAGCAAAGGGTTATTCTGCATTAGGATTTAGGTTGCTGGAACATGAGAGCCTCTCAAATGCATTTTATTATAGATATAATATTCAAGAGGCGATCATCCAAATGGATCTTGCAACAAAATCGAGTGATGGTAACTTTTATGAAAAATCAAGAGTAGATTTTCGACTAAAAGAGTTAAAAAGAGAAGCAGAAATTCTTTTAAACTGATAAATAATATTTATCAATATATTTTATATAATTAATTATACATATCATATATTTCTCACTATAATCATGTTTCTTTAATTTATTTAAAAGGAATTATGATGTCAAAGCTAATTAATACAGTTATTCAGCCGTTTAAAGCGCAAGCTTTTCATGACGGTAAATTTGTAGAAGTTACAGAAGCAGACCTTAAAGGAAAATGGTCAGCAGTCGTTTTTTATCCAGCAGACTTTACCTTTGTATGTCCAACAGAGTTAGGTGACCTAGCAGATCATTATGATGAGCTGCAAAAAATGGGTGTTGAAGTTTTCTCAGTCTCCACTGATACACACTTTACGCACAAAGCATGGCATGACAGCTCTGAGACAATTAAAAAAATCAAATACCCTATGATTGGTGATCCAACAGGCGCTATCTCAAGAAATTTTAACGTTATGATTGAAGAGGAAGGTCTTGCATTAAGAGGTACCTTTGTCATTGATCCTGAGGGTGTCATTAAAACAGTTGAAGTAAATGATCTTGGTATTGGTCGTTCAGCTGCAGATTTAGTAAGAAAAATTCAGGCGGCTCAACATATCGCTGCTAACCCAGGTGAAGTTTGCCCAGCATCTTGGAAGCCAGGTGAAGAAACGCTTGCTCCTTCTTTAGATCTCGTCGGTAAAATTTAATCAATTTATGGGTCAATACCCTTTGACCCATTTTCTTAAGGATATTTAAATGGCTTTAGATCAGAATATTAAGAATCAATTAGCTCAATATTTGGAGATGATAAAAAATCCTGTCGAGCTAGTTGCTTACAGAGATTCATCTCAAAAGTCAGATGAGATGTACTCTCTCTTAGAGGAGATCCAAAAAACATCTAAATTAATATCTTTAGTTGAACAACAAGATAAAGAATTGAGAACGCCCTCATTTTCTGTTGGAATTCCAAATAATCGTCATAGGATATTTTTTGCTGGTATTCCAATGGGCCATGAATTCACATCTCTTATTTTATCTCTTTTACAAACGGGGGGGCATCCACTAAAGATTTCACAAGAGTTAATAGATCAAATAAAAAATATTAACGGTGACTTTCATTTTGAGACTTTCATTTCATTGAGTTGTCATAATTGCCCTGATATTGTTCAGGCGTTAAATTTAATTTCTCTGATTAATGAAAATATTTCTCATGTCATGATTGACGGCGCATTATTTCAACAAGAAGTTGAAAATAAAAAAATTATGTCGGTACCGACAATATTTCTAAACGGAGAAAAATTTGGTCAAGGAAGAATGGATCTTGAAGAAATCATTTCCAAAATTGACTCATCCGCTAAGGACCGAATTATTGAGAGCATATCAAAAAGAGCGCCGTACGATGTTCTTATTGTTGGAGGTGGTCCAGCTGGGGCATCTGCAGCAGTATATTCTGCGAGAAAGGGAATAAGAACAGCGCTCGTGGCTGAAAGGTTTGGTGGTCAGGTTATGGATACGCTTGGAATAGAGAATTTTATTTCCGTAAAAGCTACAGAGGGACCAAAGTTAGTTTCCGCCTTGGAAGAGCATGTCAAGGATTATGAGGTTGATATTATTAATTTACAAAGGGTAAATAAGCTATTTAAAAATGGAGGCCCATTCTACGAATTAAAACTCGAGAGCGGTGCAAGGCTCGAGAGTAAGTCAGTCATTCTTGCAACCGGAGCAAGATGGCGTGAATTAGGAATTCCTGGTGAAAGTGAATTCCGTGGAAAAGGTGTGGCGTATTGCCCGCATTGTGACGGGCCACTCTTTAAAGGCAAAAATGTTGCAGTAATTGGGGGAGGAAACTCCGGCGTAGAGGCTGCAATAGATTTGGCAGGAATAGTTAAGCACGTAACACTTGTTGAGTTTGCACCGTCTCTTAAAGCTGATCAGATCCTCATTGATAAACTAAATTCCTTAAAAAATATTGAGGTAATCTTGAATACCGAGACCAAGTCTATTTTTGGCTCTGACAAGGTGCAAGGTTTTATTTGTGTTGATAGAGATTCACTGGATGAAAAAAAGATCAACGTAGAGGGTATATTTATTCAAATTGGATTAATTCCAAACACAGATTGGTTAAAGGGAACGCTCAACCTTAGCCCTTATGGTGAAATTGAAATTAATCAAAAAGGGGAGACTTCACTTCCAGGCGTTTTTGCCGCTGGAGATGTTACAACCACACCATACAAGCAAATTATTATTGCTATGGGAGAAGGATCAAAAGCAGCTTTAGGTGCGTTTGACCACTTAATAAGGAGCCATTAATGCAAGACTATCCTGAACAAGAGATTTTCGAGGTATGTAATAAGAATGATACTGCATGTCTTTTGAGATGGATTTCATCTCACACCGATTGCAGCTGATTACTTGCCAAGATTTAACAACTCTTTAAGTAAAGGCACCGTTATAGGACGTTTATTTTTTAATGACCAATCATCGAGCGCGTCAAGAGTGGCTATAAGATTATGTAGATCACGTCTTAAATGCTGCATACAATAATTAATTACTTGGCCAGAGAGCTTGATATTTTTTTCTGCAGCATAAGCTTCAATAGCTAAGACTTTTTCATTATCTGTTAAATTTTTTATTTCATATACAAGACCCCAACTAAGCCTACTTGCAAGGTCTTTCCTTAATCCCATATAGTTGGGTGGATTAGCACCAGTGATTAATAGTTTTTGTTTTTTCTCTTTTTGATCATTGTATAAGTTAAAAACATGAATCTGCTCAGTTTCGGTGAAAGTTTCAATATCTTCTATCACTTTTATCCCATGATTTTTTACTGCAGAGGCAAGGTGACTTTTTCCACTGCCTTTGTTGCCCCAAATAAATATAAATAGATGGTCATTAGAGCCTATAAAATTTTTAATGGCATCAATACACTCATCGTTTTTTCCTACGATGAAGTTATCTATTGTTTTATCTCTATCTACATGAATATTAAGAAGTAGTTGTTCCATAAAAGGCACTAAATGAAATATCTTAAGGTTGCAAAATCAGTTAAAATCATAATTATACGTAAAGTCTTATAAATTTCAGAGGATACTTCAATTGGCAAACAAGCTAGATTCAAAGAAAACTATTTCATATAAAGATGCAGGAGTTGATATTTTGGCTGGGGATGAGTTGGTTGAGAGGATTAAGCCTTTTGCGAAGAAGACAATGCGGAATGGCGTTCTTGCAGGTTTAGGTGGTTTTGGATCAATGTTTGAAATATCCCAAGAATATAAAAACCCTGTCATAGTTTCCGGAACGGATGGTGTTGGAACAAAATTAAAACTTGCATTTGAGACAAATCGACATGAAACCATTGGGCAAGATTTAGTGGCTATGTGTGTAAATGACATCCTAGTGCAAGGCGCCGAACCTTTATTTTTCTTAGATTATTTTGCCTGCGGCAAGTTAAGCGTCAGACAGGCGAGTGATGTTATTAAAGGTATTGCAGACGGTTGCCAAATTGCTGGTTGTGCTTTAGTGGGCGGGGAGACCGCAGAGATGCCCGGTATGTATAACGAGGGTGAATATGATCTTGCAGGATTTTGTGTAGGCATTGTTGATAAACAAAATATCATTGATGGATCAAAGGTAAAAAAAGATGACGTAATAATTGGATTACCTTCATCGGGACCTCATTCAAATGGATACTCCTTGATTAGACACTTAATCAAAGAAACTAAAATAAACTTAGATGAAAGTTTGAACGGTAACAAATTTGCTGATTTACTTTTGGAGCCAACCAAGATTTATGTCAAACCAATACTCCATCTTTTAAAAAGCATTCAAGTAAATGCTCTTGCACACATAACCGGTGGAGGCATTACTGAAAATGTTCCAAGAGTAATTCCAAAAGATTTGGCTGTTCAAATAAATTTATCTTCATGGCAGATACCCAAAATCTTTCAATGGCTTCAATCCGCAGGAAATCTTAGTCACGAGGAAATGTTTAAGACATTTAATTGTGGTATTGGCATGATAATTATTGTAAAACCAGATGATAAAGATGAGGTTATAAAGATATTAAAAGAAATGGATCAAGACAGCGTTGAGCTTGGCATGGTAACCTATAGGAAAAACGGTGATCCACAAGTTAATTATCACTAAACTTTGTTTAATTTCAATCCTCTTAACCCCACAAGTTGCTGTAAGCAAACAATTTCCGAATACTTTTTTTATTGAATATGAAATCAAGCAACTAGATCAAGAAGGGGGGTCAATAAGAGTTGAATTTAATCATAAGGAAAATTTATATTCTTTAATAGCAAAATCAGAAACAGTAGGCATATTAAAACTTTTTGGTGATCGGCAAATTTCAAGTGATGGATTTTTTTCTAAACAAGGATTTAAACCTGTTTATTTTGAGCATAAAAATAAAAAAAATCCCAATAAAAATATTCAAACAAATTTTTTATACGACATTAAAAAGATTGACGTTACATACAAAGGTGAGATCAAGCGCTACAGCCTGGGTAAAAACTATCAAGATCTTGCAACATTCATGTTTCAATTTAATTTCGAAAAAAAAAATCAAAAAAATTATCGATTTAATGTTGTAGAGGGCAAAAAAATGCGCCCCTATCAATACCAATTGATCAAAGAAACAACCTTGCCAATCGCAGATAAGTTAATCGATTCTGAAATTTTTGAGGGAATGGTTAATGAGGACGAAAAAACCAAACATTATGTATGGATTTCAAAAAGTCCCTACCGAATTCCTGTAAAAATTAAGGTAACCACAAAGTTAGGTTTGATGCTTGACTTAGAGATAAAAGAAACAAACCTATTTTAATTATGAATAATTTCATTCTTGATTCTTTAATAAAAATCCTCCTTGATTTCGAAAAAAATACTGGTCCGGCAGATCTTTTTTTAAGTGCTTATTTTAAAAAAAATTATAAACTTGGCCATCGAGACAGATCCCTTATTGCAGAAATTTATTACGGAGTCATTCGCCACAAAAGCTACTTAGAAAATATCTGCGGTGATAACAATTTAAAAAATAAAATCCTCATCTTTTTGCTATACGTCCAGGGAAAAAGTATTAATAGTCTTACGCATTTTTTAGATGATGAGACCCTATCATGGTTAAAAATTAAAAAAAGTAGCAATTATGTTTGTGAGAGTTGGCCTATAAAATTAAGTGTACCGAATTGGCTTTGGATAAAATTATCTATTTCTTATGAAGAATCATTTCTCATTGAACTTGCAAAAAGCTTGTTAAAGCCAGCTGATTTAAATTTAAGAGTTAATGGTTTAAAAAAAACAAAGATTGACGATATAGTTTTTGATCTCAAGGAGTCGTTCCCGATGATCCAAGAAAAAATTAAAAAAACTAATTTATCACCAATTGGCATTGTTCTTCCAAGAGGTACGCAAGTAAATAAACATCATTTATTTCTTGACGGTACTATTGAAGTCCAAGATGAAGGCAGTCAAATTCTATCACTCCTTCTAAATGTTAAACGAGGTCAAATGGTTGCTGATTTTTGTGCTGGGGCAGGAGGAAAAACATTGGCATTAGCTGATTTAATGAAAAATACAGGAAGACTATATGCGTTTGATATATCTGATAAGAGATTAGAAAATTTAAAGAGAAGATTGAAAAAATCAGGAGCATCGAATATTTTTCCACAACGAATCAACAACGAGAATGATATTAAAATAAAACGTCTTTATGGAAAATTTGACCGAGTGTTTGTGGATGCGCCATGTACAGGGTTTGGCACGTTAAGAAGAAATCCAGATTTGAAATGGCGCTATGGCGAATCTGATCTACATGAGATAGTTAAAAAACAAAAAAAAATTCTTGATGCCGCATCAAACTTATGTAAAAAAGGCGGCTACTTATTGTATGCAACCTGTAGTATTCTTAATGATGAAAATGAGGAAATTGTTGAGAGTTTTCTGCAAAAAAGGAGTGACTTTAAGGCGATTCCTTATTTTGAAATTTTAGAGAATATTAAAGTTGATACTAAAAAATCTAATTACCTAAAACTCTTTCCTCATCAGCATGGCACTGATGGTTTTTTTGGTGCAATTATGGAGCGCATTTAACTAATGAAAAATACCAACCGAAATATTCTTTTTGCTGCCCTTTTAGGACTTTTGCTTGGGATCTTAATTAAAAATTTTCCTGACTCAAGTTTCTATGGGCCATTCATGGCATTGATTGAATTACTTGGGCAACTTTTTATTAAGGCATTAAAAATGATTTTAGTGCCATTAGTTTTTTTCTCAATCGTTGTTGGTATCTCTAATTTAGGTAATGCAAAAAAAGCAGATCGTATATGGAAATTAACCCTATCTTATTACTTCTTAACTATGGCTATAGCGGTTATCTTGGCACTTTTCGTTATGAATTTTGTAAAACCTGGTGTCGGTATAAACCTCGATCTTTGGGAGCTAGAAAATGATATTGTCTCGCAAACTATGTCCTTTGGAGATTTTTTTACTCAATTTATATTGAGCTTATTCGTTAACCCCTTTGCGTCCCTAGCCTCAGGAAATATCCTTCCAATTATTATCTTTGCTATTTTTATTGGCATAGCCTTTAATGGCGCTAGTAAAAAAATGGCTATGGGTAGAGAGCTGTTTGAGAGTTTTTACGAGGTTATGCTTAAGATTGTTGAGTGGATTATGATTGTGGCGCCTATTGGTATTTTTGCACTGCTTTTAAAACTTGTTGAAAGCCAATCTCTCGAGTTATTTAACAAAATGGGAATTTTTATTGGCACCGTAATTGGTATCATCTTAATACATGGGCTAATTATCTTGCCTTTAATAAATTACTTTTTTACCCGAATTAATCTTAAAGAATTATGGACAAAAGGCCGCCCTGCGCTCATAACAGCCTTTGCGACAAGCTCTAGCTCAGCGACATTGGCAATGACATTGAATGTTGCAAACAAAGACTTTAAAGTTAAAAAAACAGTATCTAATTTTGTATTGCCACTGGGTGCTACCATTAATATGGATGGAACAGCACTCTATGAAGCTGCAGCTGCTCTATTTATTGCAAATCTAGTTGGTCTAGATTTGACTGTTTCACAGCAGATGATTCTCTTTTTCGTTGCAATGGTGGCATCCATTGGAGCTCCTGGCATACCAAGTGCAGGCATGGTCACCATGGCAATGGTGCTTCAAGTTTTAGGTCTGCCCCTCGAAGCCCTGGCAATTCTCCTGCCTATGGATCGATTGCTCGATACCTTCAGGACAACGGTAAATGTTGAGGGAGATTTGATTGGATCATTGATAGTTAATAAATTAACTTAAAGCTTTCTTTCTATCTAAGAATCCCATGGATAGTGAATACGCGGCAGGGATAACAATTAATGTCAGCAGGGTAGATGAGATCATTCCCCCTATAATTGCGACCGCCATTGGCCCATTTTCCTCAGATCCAGGCCCAACCCCAAGTGCTGCTGGCATGAGTGCCAAAATTAATGTTAATGAAGTCATCAAGACGGGCCTAAGTCTTACCGGACATGCCTCTGTGAGAGCTTGGTCAATTTTTAAACCCTTTTGCCGCAATTGATTTGTGTAGTCAACTAAAAGTATTGAGTTTTTTGCAACCAGACCAATTAACAAAACCATACCAATCATTGAGTAAATATTTAAAGTATTGCCAGTGAGCCATAATAAAATTATTCCCCCAATGATGGCTAATGGTTGGGCCAGCATAACGATAATGGGTTGAAAAAAAGAGTTAAATAGACTTGAAAGAACCATATACAATAAAATGGTTGCTAAGGAGAAGACAAATAAAATGTTGTTTAATGTCTTAGCAAATTCTTTTGCTTGCCCATCGAGTTGGATGCTGTAGTCACTTGGTAGAATTTTTTCTGCAGATTTATTGACAAACTCAATAGCATCACCCAGGGGGATGGAGGGGTTAGAGTAAAAATTAGCAGCATATTGCAGACTATCACGCCCAATTACGGCAGGCCCAAGAGCTTGTTTAAAGGATGCAATATTATCTAATCTTACAAGCTCTCCAGTTTTGCTTCTTAGATATATTTTTTTTAAATCATTCGCGCTCTTAAATTCACCATCTTTAGCTTTAAGGCGAATTTCATATCGCTGTCCGTCACCAGGTTCGTCGTTAAATTTTGCAATATCAAGCCCATTACTTAATACAGAAACTGCATTACCAATATCCAGCGAAGAGATTCCTAAACTTGAAGCCTTCTCACGATCAATATCCAAAATAAGTTGAGGTAGGTTAAGCTCCAAGTCCAGATCAATTTTTCCTAACCCATCATTTTTAGATAACTCTGCTTTAAGTTGTTCACTGTAGCCCGCAACCTGTTCAATACCTGGCCCGATAACCGAAAATCTTAATTTTTCTGAACGTTGACCTCGGGCAATTGAGACTCCGGCTGGAAAGGCTTGCACTCCAGTGAGCTGTTCAAATCTTTCTTTTAGTCTCTTCATAATTTCCTGCTGCGAAACATTTCTTTTTTCTTTATCAATCAATCGTATACTAATATAGCCTTTATTAACCTGCCCTTGGCTGCCTAATCCAATAGATGAAAAGACGCTGGCAATATTTTCTTGTTCAGTTTGAATTATTTTTTCAATTTCTAATAATTTGTTATAGGTGTAATCGATGTTTGAACCCAGTGGGGTTTTAAATCGGACCGTGAAACGACTCTCATCAACCTCTGGAACAAATTCTTTCTTTACATTGGCAAAAAAATAACCACTAGACAAAACAATCAAGAAGCTTAGAAATAAAACTTTCCATCGATTATTCAATGCTTTTTTTAGTAGAGCTAAATAATTTTTTTCCATCGAATTAAAAATTTTTTCAATTTTAGTTGCTAAAGGGTTTTGGGTAATTTTTTTTTGTTCCCAACCTACCCTATAGTTATTTTTGACTAAAAATTTTGAACATAACATCGGTGTTAGAGTAAGTGATACGAGCATGGAAACTAATACTCCAGAAGTTACTACGACAGCAAAGGATTCAAAAAAACGACCTATTATCCCATCCATATAAATTACAGGTGCAAAAATACACACGAGGGCAAGAGTTGAAGCAAGAACGGCAAAAACAACTTCCTTACTCCCATTGATTGCTGCATCAAATGGATTTGTGTCATATTTTTCATGATGTCTAAAAATATTTTCAAGGACCACTATTGCGTCATCGACAACCACCCCTATCAAAAGAATAAGTGCTAATAAAGTCATGCTGTTGAACGTGTAGCCAAAGAAATACATGATTGCGATAGCACCAAGGAGAGAAATTGGTATAGCAACTGCAATAATAAAAGTTGATCGAATGGACTTAAGAAAAAGTAGAACAATGAGAGCTGCTAATAATGTACCCTCTAAAATATGGTTTTGTAGTGTTTTTACCATTGACTTAATAAATACAGAATCGTCAGTAGAGATATAGACTCCCATCCCAGGTGGGAGGTTGGGTTTAATATTATTTTCCAATTTTTCTTTGACTTTATTGATAATGGCTACAGTGTTTGCGTTAGCAACTTTTATAATTCCAAGTCCTACACTTGGATTACCATTAAATCTTGCCGTTTCACGATAATCCTCTAAGCCATCTTCAATTTCTGCAATATTTTTTAATCTAATTGGTCCCCCATTGCGATAAGCAACAATTAATTCTTCTATGTCACTGACTTTGTGGAACTCAAGATCTAGTTTAAACATCTTTTCAGATTGATCTTTAACAAGAAAACCTCCGGGTAATTGAATATGCTCTTTCTTAAAAGCATCAATTAAATCATTTGCTGTAATATTTAGTGCAGCTAATTGGTCCGGTAAAAGATTAATCCTGATGGTTCGATCTCGACGCCCACCGAGTCTCACTTCACCAACGCCATCAATTGTTTCCAATTGTTTCTTTAAAATATTATTTGCGTAGACGTTTAGTTGCTGTATTGTCCGATCACCGGTGAATCCAAGCCACATAATTGGACTAGCATTAGTCTCAACTTTTCGGACAACTGGAGGGGTTATTTCATCAGGTAATCTCCTTAATGTTTGACCAACTTTGGACTGAACTTCGTTAAAAGCTACCTCAATATCTTTATCAAGACTAAAAGTAATTGTAACGACTGAAACACCGGGCGAGGATTGTGACTTAATTGACTCAATGCCGGTTGTCGAGTTAACAGATGCCTCAATAATATTTGTAATACTTGCATCAATAATTTCAGGGTTGGCACCCTCTAAGGTCGTAGTGATTGAAAGAATTGGAAATTCAACCATCGGGAATCTGTCAATCCCTATCTTTTGAAAGCTTATGATACCAAAGAGAATAAAAATGCCTGATATCATCCAGGCTAGTACGTGTCTTCTGATGGAAATTTCTGGCAGGGTCATTTAATTATTATTGATATTGATTTCAATATCATTTGTCAAGAAAGAAGCTCCATCAACCGCAACAATCTCACCCGTAACTACACCAGCTAGAATTTCAACAAAACCATCCTGAGATATACCCGTTGTTACTTCTCTAGCCTTGGCAATATTATTTTCTATTACATAGACAGTATTTCCGGCCGGTCTTTGGACTATGCTCTGTTCGGGAACTGCAACATTCTGTTTTGAAGTAAATACGATGGTTCCCTTTACGGTAGCCCCAGGCTGCCAAATTGGACTGTTAGCTATATCTGCGATCACATCAATTGTTCTGCTATCTTCGCTAAGCATGGGTTTAAGTTCAGAAATTACTGATTCATAAGGTTGGTCTGACACGGGGCTTGTAAGGAGGATTGGTAGGCCAGGTTTAATTTTTTGTGCCAGTGTTTCAGGGAATGGTATATGCACCCGCACTTTTTTATTACTAATAATTTGAAAAACGCCATCTCCAATTTTAAGATAATCGCCAATAGAGGCAATTTGTTTTTCAACCTTACCTGTAATGGGTGAATAAATTTTAGTTTTTGAGAGATTAGAGTTGGCAATATCAAGTCTGGATTTTGCTATCTCTAATTCCTCTTCGGTTTCTGATTTATCAGTAAGAATATTATCTAATGCATTAGGCGAAATAAAGTTCTTATCAACCAGTTTCTTATTTCTTTCATAGACTTTTTCTTGATTTTTTAGCCTGACGTTTAGTTTACGAATTTCAGCTTCAGCTAAATTTTTCTGGTAAAGGTAATCCCGGTTATCAATTTCTGCCAGCAAGTCACCCTTTGAAACTGAAGATCCTGAGCGAGCATGTAACTTAATAACTTTTCCTGAGATTTCAGCGGCGACTGTTGGGTCTATGAGCCCCTCAATAGTTCCTTGCGCTGATTCTCTATCTTCAAACACCATCATTTTCGATTCTGTTGTGGAGACGAAAATCTTTCTTTTGGGTTTTTCTGTTACAGGCTCTTTATCACCACAGCTTACTAGAAAAGCGATCAGAATTAGACAGATTACATGTAATTTTTTCATAGATTTTTTTTTATCTTATTCCAATTAAAGTTTGGGCCTGGATCAGTTTTTCTATCTGGAGCAATATCACTATGCCCTAAAATATCTTTGATGGGATAATGTTGGCATAGGAGCTTTATTAATTCATTTAAGTGCTCATATTGTAACTCAGTAAAGTCAGTTTTGTCTGATCCTTCTAGCTCAATTCCAATAGAAAATTCATTACAATCCGTTTTTTCTCTCCAATGAGATGCACCCGCATGCCAGGCTTTGTTGAGACAACTCACAAACTGAATTAATTCCCCAGTTCTCTTAATTAAAAAATGTGCTGAGACTTTAAGATTCTCTATTGTTTTATAGAATGGGTGATCATTAAAGTTAAGTTTGTTTGTAAATAGCTTTTCAATATCACTACCACCAAATTGATCAGGCGGCATACTAATTGCATGAATAACAATTAATTCAATTTGAACATTAGGTTGTCTGAGGCTAAAATTTGGAGACTTTAGATGTCTAGTATTTTTAACAAATCCTGTTTTATCAAGTGTAAGGGGCAATGGTGATTTCATTAAAATAGCTTATAATTTTTCAATATTCATCTAGGAAGTCTAATGGTTTTTCTAAATTTATGCATTATGTTGCTCATCATTTTGATAGCCGCAGAAGTTTTTACAAATGCCTTGGAGCATTTTGGGCAAAAATTAAAAATATCAGAGGGTGTTACAGGCTCTATTTTTGCAGCCGTTGGCACTGCTCTTCCAGAGACTTCGGTGCCAATTATTGCATTACTTTTTCCTTCTGGATCAATTGAAACTAGCCATGATATTGGGGTAGGTTCAATTTTAGGAGCACCACTCATGTTAGGAACAATTGCATTGGGTTTGATTGGACTTTTTTCATTATTTAAAAGAGGATTCAAAGGCCATTTTGTCGTTGAGCAAACTGGCATCAAGCGTGATTTAGATTTTTTTCTTGTAGCTTTTATTTTTGCAGGTATTGCTCTTTATATCCCACATTCAAATATCTTCGTTAGAAATTTAATCGGTGTCATGATGGTGGGTATTTACATTTTTTATTTATACAGAACAATTCGAGCATCAAAAAAACTTGTAGAAGCTGGTCATGGCACCGATGCAGAGCATCCAATGTTGCTTAATCGGATTGGCTTGCCTGTCAATTCTTGCACTATTTTATTACAACTATTTATTGGGCTAGCTTTGCTGATAATTGGTGCGAAAGGGTTTGTAGGTCAAATTGAGATTGTGGCCTCATACCTTGGTATTTCAGTTCTTGTGTTGTCAATTATGGTCGTACCCGTAGCCACTGAATTACCTGAGAAAGTAAACAGCATATTATGGATTAGAAGAAAAAAAGATACTCTAGCATTCGGTAATATAACAGGGGCGATGGTTTTTCAGGGAACTCTGCTGCCTGCTTTAGGCATAATTCTTACGCCTTGGGAGCCAAAAAATGAGATTTCTCTTTTATTTATCATTACCATCTTATCGGTTATCTGGATCAGAACGATAGTTCGTTTTGGTGCTTTAAAAGTTTGGCATGTCTTGCTTTCAGGAAGCTTATACTTTGCATATCTTCTCTTAATCTTTTAATGCAACCAACTCCTTTTAAATATCTAATGTCTTTTTTCTATGACATTATCA
>Ga0255758_10003220_pt1 | contig 14547 bp, 16 predicted proteins | sample 011ome_24_FD_179958 | JGI IMG/M metagenome (GOLD analysis project Ga0255758, IMG submission 179958) | Coastal salt marsh microbial communities from the Groves Creek Marsh, Skidaway Island, Georgia - 011513CT metaG (version 2) | ecosystem: Environmental > Aquatic > Marine > Intertidal zone >...
GAGGTCTTCGACTTGCGCAACGCGTTGATGCAGGTGGTGTACCCGTTTCACAAGTTTACGCGCACCGCGGAGGAATTCGAAGAGACGTGTCCGGCACATTTGTCGACGAAGGTGCCCGCACACTACGCAAAGTTGGAGGCGTGGATGGCAACGCGCGGGACGAAATTTCTCGTTCGGGACGCGTCGCCGACCAGCGCGGACTTTCACGCGTTTGAAATGTTGGACCAACACGAAGAAATCGCCAAAAAGCGCGGTGCGCCATCACCTTTGGCGGCGTTTCCAAAACTGCGCGCCTTCTATGACGAGTTCAAGGGATTGCCGCGGTTAGCAAGTTACTTTGCTTCCCCGTCTTTCACGCTCCCGATGAATTCTGCTGGTGCCGGAGCGTGGATTGTTTGAATTCGAATTCGAATTCGATAGTTTAGATCGCAAATTCTTTGATTTTTTTGAATACAAAGCACCGATTCGTGCAGCCTATGCGGAAATATTAAACTCCACCGCGCGCGAGTAATTTCATGGTGAAAGGAATGACAAACTGTCTGGCGACGTTCACGACGCCAGCGGTAAACGCTGCGAGCGCGGAAGATATCACCGCACCCTGCATGAATCGATCGATCCACTTGCGGCGTTGGATATCTTTGAATGACCAATCCTCCTTTTGCAACATTTGAATAGTATTCGGCATGAACAACCACGGTGCGATTTTGTTAAACATGGAATCGACGATGAGCGGCAACACAAACGTCAAAAATCCACCATCGAAGCTCCTAGACAGAGTCACTAAAGCCTCAGCGTCTTTTGCGCGGTTCTTCGAGTACTTGGGAAGCGCAACTGCGGTATCGCCATCAGCATCATCGAGTGCATCGATTAGTACGCGCACGTCCTCCCATGCAGAATTCACGCCCAAACCAAAGTACGGCTTAACCGTGTGAATGGTGTCACCGAGCAAAGCCGCCATGCCACCCATGTTAAGCCCGTTTGCAACGTACCCAAAGTTTGGTAAGCCGAAGAACTTACTGTTTGCCATGGCTTCAATATCCTTTTCTTTGATGAAGCCGTTGAACATCGGGAACTCTTCTTTGAAGAACGCCTTCAATGACGTCGGATTGGTTAGCGTCTCACATGTTGCCTCGTCGTCAGGCTTGACCAGCATGATACCAATCAACAACCCTTCCTTTGTGGGTAAACACTCGAGGGCGACACCTCCCTTCGTCCGTGCGCTGTAATTCAAATCCTTGCGCATATTATCAGGCAAGTAAATTGGAATCGTCTTGTACACACGGGCGTTGTTGCTCGAGTATCGCACAACCTTGACTTGGCACTTGGGGTTCTCATCCATTTCACGCACAACAGCCGATCTCATGCTATTCCCTTCGGCACCAAAAACCACTGGGACGGTAAACTTGCCGCCGACGGCGTCCGGATCAAAAACGTCGCACTCTTCGCCGCATTCGCCGAGCTCCAACGTCACGTTACTGCCATCCTCTGCGAATTCACACCCAGTGCAGCATGCGTTGTATTTTACCTTAATGGCGTCAGAATACTTATTTTCAACTTCTTCCAACAAGCAAGCCACTAAGCGATCACGCTGAATAACTTGCGTATCGTACGTTTTGTTCGCCAGCCGCTCCTTGGGCTCGCCATCCGGGCCCCAATCCATGCGCCCTTTCACCACCGCACACTTATCGAGCACCGTGTCCAACGCCCCAATATCTCTAAGCACGCTTTGCCCGCGTCCAGAAAGTCCGACGTTGTACGATCTCGACGGATCACCCCACTCTTTGGAATCCGACGCCGGCGGACGGAGTAAACGCTCCCAAACTTGCACGTTCGTCCACCCGCGCCGCGCGAGCGCGATGGCACACGCCAACCCAGTCGGCCCACCGCCGACGATCACACACGACGCCGGTTTCTTCCCATGCGTGCGGTCCTCACCGAGCGCCGCGCGCGCGACGCCACGGCGACGAGACTGCGGCGTGGATGTCACTAATCCAAACTTCACACGAGACGATACCGGCGTCGCACGCGCGTGCGCGCGCGCGCCAATCGCGCGCGGCGTTACGGGCGCGGAAGACAACATCGAGTGCGTACGCGCGCGGCGTCACTCCGTGTGTGCCGGCCGACGCGAGTCGCGAAGTGAGGAAAAGAAAAAACCACCAACGCCACTCCCGAGCGCGCCGTCGCCGACCGTCGTCGTCATGGCGAAATCCGGTGCGAAAAAGCAGCACGAGGCGAACAAGGCGCAGCTGAAGCTGCTCGCGAGCGTGCTCAACTACACCGCGGTATTTCACGTCGTCGTGCGCTTGTGTCTTCGATATAAAACGGTCAAGAAGTGGAACGTTGTATTCTTTGCGTGCACCCTGCTCGCGTGCCGGACGTCGTTGACGTCATTACGGTCGTTCGCGGCACCGACTTACGATGCAGATGGTGAATTAATCGACGGCGGCGGGTCGCTGCGTGGTGGGTTGACGGAGTACTATCAGGATTTGATTTACGTGGGCGCGTTTGCGCTGACGGCGACGACGTATTCGGATTGGTTTTGGATGTCGATGCTTATCATCCCGGCGGTCGGGGGATATTTGATTATCACTAAGCTCATTTTACCGTACATGTCGATGAAGAAGCAGGCGAGCGAGGCGAGTGAGCGAGAGGAAACTAAGGAGGAAAAGCGACGTCGCGAGCGTTCGCAGCGAAGACAGGCGAAGCGCCGTGGATTTTAGTCTTGAACAAGTTTTGTGTAACTAGTATTGTGATGTGGCGAATGGATAATATTTAGTCAAGGTTCTGTGTCTACGATGCCTCGAATGTCTCCCATGTAATGCCGTATGACGTTAAGACGCACAATCGTGTCTGGTGCTCCTCGCGCTTCATTCGTGGGACATCGGCTCACGTTGGACCGCTTTACGCACGCAGCATACAAGTTCTCCGTAGATAGTTTTACCAGGCTCACCGATGCATGTCGAGAGAGTGATTTCTTCTCAAAGTGTTCCACTGTCGTCGCGCTCGATGTCGTTTTACGTGTGAGCGTCTCGAGCTTGCGTTTCATTTCGCCAAGCCGAGTGTGGAGCGCTAAAATCGTCTCACGAGACGCCGCGACGCATTTGGAGTGCACTTGCGTGACTTCATCCCGAGCTCCGACAGTTGACACTATGAGTTCTTGTAACTGCGTATTCGCCGCGAGAAGCGTGCGATGACGGTCGAGTGTTTCCTCCACGAGCTCGTAGACGTCCTCAGTGGTTGGCGCCCGAGCGCCGAATTCCTTCGTCCCCATGCTTTGACTCGCGCGGTACAAGTACTGAAAATATCGTTCATTTGCTTTGATTTTCCGATCCGCTATTTTGCACTTTGCTCGAATGTCCGTGATTCTTTCAAGCAACGCGCTGATGTCTCGACTTTTCATGCGCTGCGTGTTTAAATCATCCATGGCGGTCCGCTGTGCGCGAGAGCGCTTGGCATCCGCCTCTCGCAACATGTCATCACAATTGACAATATTTTCTTCTATTTGCACTTGCGTGTCCGCCACGCGACGTTCCCACGCTGTGAAATCATGCTCTTTTATGGCGCACTCGCGTACTTTCTCTTTTAGCACCTGTCGAAAGTGTCGCTCTCTCTCTGCGTGGAGAGCGAGACGCGCGGCGTCGTCGTTGACGCGAGCGTTCACATCCACCACCATGCGCGTCAAGTCGACTCGTCTCGCGACTATGAACGATACTACGAGATGTCTTCTACGCCATTCCGTATCCCGCGTGCGTTGTGATCGCACTCGAGCTTGCGCGTGATAAAATGTCGCAAAGTTGCTAAATTTAGGCAAATGAATATTGACAACTCAATTCTTCGTTTCTCGCGCTAACTCATGAAGAGATCGATTCTTGGAAGATTAAAGAATTCAGTGAAGCGCCCCATGGACGTCGGCAACGCAGCCTCTACACTGTGGCCCATACCGTTGACTTCTAACAATCTACGTTCAGCGACAAACTCATCCGCATCACCTTCTTGTCTCATCAAGTGCGACGCCATTTGCATCCAACGCGCTGAATTATCCAATGGACACAAAGCGTCGTCGTGACCGTGAATGACGTACGCCGGGCACGTCACCGTGGGGTAATCAGGGAGTGTCGCTACGTCTGCACGAAACACGTCACTAAACTGCATGCCATATGTCTGCTCAAACGTAGCCAACAGATTCTTGAGGCAAAACGTCGGCGCGAGCAAAAACACCTTGTCGATGTTTCTATTTTGCTCGGCATACAGCGCCGCCACCAACGCACCAGTGCTCGCACCTGGGGAACGAATACAATAAAACGAAAACATATCAGTCATGGCGCATTCACACTCTTTGTTATTCGATCACTTTCGACTCAAACGAACAACGTACCAATCAGTCGTACCGGACGTTCCTTGGCCCCGCTCTCGACCACCTCGCCTAACTTCTTCACTGCTTTTGTCACCGTGTACGACGAGTCGCCGTCGACTAAATCGGGCGATTCTAATGTAATCCCAATCGTGCCTAACGCGTCGCTCAAGTACATCTTCGCGAACGATTCCTTGGCGTCCCCGAGCAAGTCGTGCGCGAAGATGTATCTGTACACGCGCGCCTCTTCTAACCGCGCCTCCTCTGCGCGCGCGCGCTCTTCAGCTTCTCGAGCCAGCGCCTCTTCATCTACGGGTTCGTCTCGTTTCTTTGACCAGCTCGAGATCCAATCTTCCGCGTTCTTTTTGTTATTCGCGGCGTTGATTTTCTCGAGCTCAACGTAGAGCTCGTCGTCGCTTTTCGAGGCGACGCGACGTCCGACGCGCGGCGCGAGCGACGTGCGCGACGATGAGCGGCGTGATGACGGCGCCGTGCGTGCGTTGAACGCCGTCGTCGCGCGCGAGGCGATCATGTCGACGGCTGCGTGGCGGGGTGTGATGAGACGCTCAAGGTGCTACTATGTTGTTGTTGTGCGTGTTAAAAAATGTACTCTACGCCGGACACTTTTGCGTCAAGACACCGCTAGCCACGGTCTTTCTCACGTGCTCGCGAGCCCACAAGTCGTAGTTGACGATGTCATCGAGCGTCGGGTCCAACACGAGTTCGTTCTTGTGTGCCTCCATGGCGAGCTCGATGACGCGGTAAATGTCGAAATAACCAATCTTCTTGGCTAAGAAGTCAGCCACGGCTTGCTCGTTGGCGGCAGAGAAGACACCAGTCATGGTGCCACCCATGCGGCCGGCGGCGTAGCCCATGGTGAGGGACGGGTACTTTTCGGTATCAGGCGCACGGAACGTCAAGTCGCCCATCTTGACAAAGTCAAGACGCGGCCAGGTGACTTCAGAGCACTCGACGCGGTTCGGCCACGACATCGTGTACAAGATGGGAAGGCGCATATCCGGCCAGCCAAGTTGCGCTAACACGGAGCTGTCCGCGGTTTCAACCATGGAGTGAATGATAGACTGCGGGTGCACGCACACGTCGATGTTGTCATAGGACGTGCCGTACAAATAGTGCGCCTCGATGACTTCGAGCGCCTTGTTCATCAACGTCGCGCTATCGCACGTAATCTTAGCTCCCATGTCCCAGTTCGGGTGTGTCGTTGCCTTCTTGTGCAACGCCGCCGGGTCGACTTCAGCGAGACGACGCATCTCTTCAAGCGGCATGTCGCGGAACGCACCGCCAGAAGCGGTGAGAATAATACGTCTCAACGCGCCCTCGGGCAAGCCTTGGATGCATTGGAAAATAGCGCTGTGCTCGGAATCCGCGGGTAAAATCTTAACCCCGTGCTTCACCGCTAAAGGCACGATCGCCGGACCACCAGCGATGAGTGTTTCCTTGTTCGCCAAGCAAATATTCTTCCCTGCCTCGATCGCCGCAACAGTCGGCGGCAAACCAGCACAGCCGACGATACCAGTGATAACCGAGTCGCAATCCTTGTGTCGAGCAACCTCAACCATACCATCAGCACCATACATAATTTCCGGCATTTGCTCCATCCCTTGCAACGCCGCCTTCAACGCAGCGACGTCTTCACCGTTCTGCACGCTCACGAGCTTGGGCGAAAACTTTCTGCACTGTTCCGCCACGAGCGCGACGTTGCGCCCGGCGCTCAACGCCACAACTTCAAACTTATCCGGATGTTCCTCGCAAATATCGAGCGTTTGCGTGCCAATCGACCCCGTGGACCCGAGCAAAGAAATCTTCTTCACGTTCCCATTTCCGAGCGCCGGGACGTTGGCGGGAACTTCCGCGCGACCGGGCCAGCACGCGCCGTATCTCGCTTCGTTGTTCGCCGCAGCGCGCACCGAGGCGATCGATCGGCGCGTGCGACCTCGCGCGGCGCGTGCGTCGCGCACGCCCGTAGCGGTGAAGGAGAGCGACTGCGTGGTATTGGCGCTGGTGAACATCGCGCGCGAAAGGCGTCGAGCGTCGTCGTGTGCGGCGCGGCGGCGTGGATAAGATGCCCGATTAAAAACCTGTCGCCGAGCGACGGAGCGGTGGGAAAAAGTGCACCGATAATCGTCCAAGCTCGCGTGATACGCCGACGCGGCGATGACGGTGGTGATCGATGTCGATGTCACGCGCGGCCGGATGAGCGTCAAGAATCATCCGCTGTCAGGCGTAACCGCGCCGCAGTGGTTCGGGATTATTCGCCGGCACTGGAGGTCGATGGATGTGCTGACGTTTGCGCCGCGGCTGATGTTTTTAACGATGATGTCGGTGATAAATTCATTCGGGGCGATGGCGGATTACGTGTTTTATGGACGAGCGGTGCGACGGACAGTGATACGAGATGATCCGGTGTTTATTGTCGGGCATCCGCGAACGGGGACGACTCATTTGCATAATGTGTTGTCGCAAGATGTCAACCGGTTTGGTGTCGCAACGACGTTTGACGTCGGCTTTCCAAGCGGGTTTTTGTCGACGCGTCGGTGTGCGCCGGCGCTTGGGGTGTTGATGGATAGTACGCGGCCAATGGATAATATGAGACTCGCGCACGACACGCCGCAGGAAGACGAGGTGGCGACCAATCAGATGTCTTCGTGCGCGTCCCCGTACGCTCCGTTGCTGTTCATGAGAGACGAAGCACAATTTCGAAAGTTTTACGAGCTCGACGAGACGCATGAAGAGTATCCATGTGAGCGCGAAGAAAGTGAGCGATGGCGTTCGTCGTTCATGTGGTTTGTGAGAAAGTTGCAGTACAAGCATGGCGAAGGGAAGCGGTTGTTGCTCAAATCACCCGTGCACGCAGCGCGGATTCGAGTATTGGCTCAAATGTTTCCAAACGCGCAATTTATATTCATCTCCCGTCATCCCTACGACGTATTCAAGAGCGCAGTGAACATGGCGGACAAATATTATTGGCAATGTTACTTTCAACGGTGTACTGTCGCGGATGTGCAAGAATTTATTCTCAAACAAGGAGAGATTTTGCACGACGCGTATGTCAGAGACGCGAAGACGCTGCCAAAAAATGCGCTCTACGAGATGCGATTCGATGCATTAGATGCCGATCCCGTCAAGGCAATAAGCGCACTGTACGATCATTTTGGTTGGAGCGATTTCGAGACCACGGTTGCGCCGGCGTTACGAACGTACTCGCAATCTTTAGAAAATTTCAAGAAGAATAGCCTTAGCAAACTGAGCGACGACGCAAAACGCGTCGTAAACGCGCGGTGGAAAAATTGGTTTGTCGATTTGAAGTACGACGCCGATGACGCCTGATAGTCACGTGATAGAAAGAAATGTCGTAGATATTGTAAATAGTTTTGCCGCCGCACGATTGTCAGCGGCACCGCCTGACATGGTATCCACGCAAGACCAAGCACAAAAGTCTGACCAAGCATAAAACGAAACTCCAACGTCGCCACAAGTCAACGCACGTAGACGCGAACGAAGTAGCAAAGACCAGCGCGAACGCATCAGGCATGATTAATTTGTTCGCCGCAAAGGTACGCCGTGGACTCAATGCGCGCTTAGATGCGTCGAGCGAGAGATTACGTGCGCTCGTTTTAAATTACACTGACGCGTTGACGGTGTCCCTCGGCGTCGCATAACGCAGGCGAAGCAGGAGAAAGAGGCGGCAGAGCGCCAAGCAAATGGCGGATCCACGTCGCGACAGTCCAGTGGGGAGGTTCGCGTAGCCAAAGGTGCGTACTCGTGCGATTGACGCGCGCGTTCCCGCGCGACCGCGCTGGACTAGACTAACCGCGTCTTCGTCCTCGCGCAGACATCTCCGAGCTCGCACTTCCGCGCACGATGGCCATCGCGTTCCCTAATGGGCGAGATGATTTATTGAACTTCACGATTACTATCCGTCCCGATGAGGGATACTATCGCGGTGGCACGTTTAACTTTTCATTCGCCGTGCCGCCTCTGTACCCGCACGAACCGCCAAAGGTGCGATGCGCGCACAAAGTGTACCATCCAAACATCGATCTCGAAGGCAACGTGTGTTTAAACATCTTGCGCGAAGATTGGAACCCGGTGTTGAGCATTTCGAGCGTCATTTTCGGTTTACTGTTACTGTTCACCGATCCCAATCCAGACGACCCATTGAATAAGGAGGCGGCGGAGGATTTGGCGCGAACGCCTCGCAACTTTGAAATCAACGTTCGGCGTAGCATGGCGGGCGGTTACGTCGGATCGCACTCGTACTCACCAGTCATGCGTTAACGCGCGTGCACGCACTAGTTGTTGCGCGCATCCACGCACGCATGTATTATGAACTTTCTGTAGCGACTCTTCAATGCCTGCGTTCATTTTTTTCACTTGTTTGTGCACACGCCGCAGTGCGCGCCTCGCACGACCGCCCCTTGATGTCCGCCTACACCCTCACCGCGTCCGCGATGACGCGCATTTACGTCCCGCGAAACCATCCGCTGGCACGCGCGCCGCGCGCCGCGCGAATCCCCGCCGCCATCGTCGCTCGCGCCGCATCCGATGACGTCGTCGCCGACCCTGGCGCCGAACCGAGCTCGACGATGCTCGAATTCGCCGAAGCCGGTTTTCCGAGCGACGCCGGCGAAGGCGAAGAGGACGACGGAGACGTTCTCGACCCGCGCGCGCGCGATAGGCAGATGAACCGCGTGGTGGAGGAGATTCATGAACTCGTAGACGCGGAGCTGGATGTGCTCGGACGCGCGTTCGCGTTGGTGGATAAGTTGGGCTTTGACGTGAAAGTGCCCAAGCCCGAGGCTGGGAAGACGGAAGTAAACTAGCTGAGCGTGTACCGTGTACGTAAACGTAATATACATATATTTGATGATATCGAGCGTGCGTGCGTTTTGTTTTCGTTGCTGGTGTTAAAAGCTTTCTATTGGCCGCGGAGCACGCGAGCGACGTCGAGTTGCCGCTCGAGATTGAAACATTGAACGTTGGCGAAGCCACGAACGAGGGAGTAGGCCATTTCGTACCGCATGCCGTCGACGATAGCGAGTTCGTCGACGAGTTTTGTGCTGAAATCTTGGAATCGTTGCTTGGCTCGACGCGTTTGCTCCTCTTTGAGAGAGAGCTCGTCGGCATTCTTGGCGTTGGCTGGACGTTTGCGCATGCTCGCCAGCTGACGCTCGAATGCATCCATGTCGCGCATGTAATCTAATCGCTTTGCCACGCAAGCCTTGTACGCTGGAAGCTCTCTAGAGCGTAGCGATGCGGGTTCGAGGATGTTCCAGTCGAACACTTCCTCGGTGAGGGGCGTGCAACGCTGCACGAGCGCTTCAGAAATATCACACATTTTCATCGCCTCCTTCATCGCCGCCGTTCGTGCAACCGCGGGTGCGCCTTCCCACGTGTTATTCTTATCACCAGACTCTACGAGCGCGCGAATAAGCAACGCAAGCTTGTTACCTCGTTCAAATACGGCGCGCTGCGCATGTTTGTATTCGGCACCCGTCTTGCAAATCTCCTCCAACAATTGCTCTTGTTTTCTAATCGCCGTCCATAGATTGTCGAAATCCGTGTCTTGCGCCTTCTCAGCCGCACCGACGTTTTGCAGCAGCTTCTGTGACGTTCGCCTGGCGGCAGCACTTATCTTGTAGCCGAGAGTCTTGTTCACTTTTGTCTCTGTCGGTGCCGCGTCCGCGGGCATGGCGTGGCGCAAACTCTGCACCGTGACTAAACCACCCACCTTGCGCACATCCTGACTCGCTGCGCTCTCTTGCAACCGGCGCAACAGCTCTTTACCCCCGATAGGTTTTTGTTCCATCTTCCCTTGCCGCGCCGCCGCCGTCTTCTCCTTTAATTGCGCGCCGAGAGTGGCGATTTTCGCCGTCGCCGCCGCCAAGCGCTCGCTAAACAACGCGTCGTCGTGCGTGCCAAATTCACCGCTACTCGTCGCCTGCCCACTACTCGTCGTCGCACGTATCACCGCCACCGCGGTCTCATTCATTCGTTCCTCCGCGCTCGGTTCCTTCGTCTTCGTCTTGGCGACATGTCTTCGCTCGCGCGCGTCCTCAGCGTCCTCGCCCGCCTCGACGTACTCGGCGCTCAAGCTCACCGGACTCTTCCCATCGCCTTCACCCGCATACGTCACCGCCGCCGGCGACGGCGGCGTCGCATCGCTCGCGTCATCATGCCATCCCCCTTCTCCGCGCTCCTCCACCACCAAAAACGGATTCATCCGCGCAATCGTCCCCGAGCGAGCGCTAAACAAAGAATCAATTCAATCACCACCACCAGTCGCACCACACCACGCGCACTGCGCGCGCGCCACGTGTCGCGCCGCGAGCGCTATCGCCGAAGCCACGCGCGTACGATGTTCGTGCGCGCGCGTGCGATGCGAATGCCCGCCGTCGCGCGCGTGCGGCGACGTATGGCGTGCGGAACTCGCGGAAGACGACCACGACGGCACGGTCAGCGACGATGGTCTTGTATTATGCCACGTGTCACGTTTGTATGGTAACGCTCACGTATTTTTGCGACGAAAAAACGCACGCGACGTTGGCGCGACATACCGCGACGACGACGACGACGACGACGACGACGATCGGGGTGATCGGGGCGATCGACGAGGAATATTTACGCGCGCCACGCGGTGATTCGTGATGCGCGCGACGACGACGACGACGACGACGACGAAGGATGGCGAGGATGAAGACGCGGTGGTGACCGAGAAGGCGCGCGCGTTGGCGGTTGATGACGCCGATGGCGTCGAGGTGTCGGCGACGACGACGACGATGGATGGTGATGCGTCGCGCACGGATGACGTCACGATGGTGCCGTTGCGTTTGCGGTTGAATCACACGCAATGTAACGTGCCTCGTTGGCGCATTTGTCGACGACGTACGAAGTCATGGTGAAGAGCGACGGGAGCGACACGGCGGGAGACGTCAAGCGCGCGTTGGAGAAAGCGTGTAAAGTTCCGGCGCACATGCTTCGATTGGTGTGGTTCGATGCCACGATTGGGCGAGAGCACGAAGGCCAAGAGCGCGAGCTTGATGAGCGCGATACGCTCGGGAAGCACAACGTCGTGCGATGGATTACACAGTTTCCGCATTGGTGCGCGACGCTCATGCTTCTCAACACTCCTCCGAGAGACGCTTTGGAGTCCATTCACACCGCTGTCGCCATGCACAAGGGCGTTAAAGATATAAAACAGTACGTCGAGGATAAGCGCAAGACTCCGGAATGGCATGTTCTACAAGAGTAGTCGGCGTTTCATTGTCGGCTTCGGCTGCGCGCTCGCGAGTCGCGGCGATACGCGATTGATCGACACGACGCACGCATGTATCCGTTTCAACGAGCGCAATAATAAGATTTATAAGAAGTCATAACTTTTTAACGCATGTAAATCCGCGTTCGCCGCCCTCGCGAACTGGGAATGAGAACAGCCGAGCGTCTAACCGACGCGTCACACAAACGCACCCGCGCGACAACACGAGCATGATACTTCGCGTGCGCACGCGCGACGGCACCGAACGCCTAGACGTACCCGACGGATCGATCACAATCGGTGCGCTCAAGGACCTCATTGCACAAGCCTACGGCGTGCCCGCACACGACCAGACTCTGAGCGCATCGCTCGATGTGCTCACGACGAAAGATCCGAAATCTTTTAAGGACATGTCCAACGATAAAGCCACGATCGCGTCGTGCGGGCTCGATTCAAATGGCGCTATTGTGCACGTGTTGTACTCCGTCGCGCGCGACCCGACGCCGACGGCGGCAGCGGTGCAGCACTCGAAAGGTTTTTCTGGGAAGAAGATGACTGTCGATGACATGATCGCTTCGCAGACGAGAATCGAGCGACAAGAAAACCCGCACTGTGCGAGTGTATCTTTCGATGCTAACGCTGCTAACGCGTTCCAAAGTTATGTGAATTACACGTTGGGATTCAAACAAGTGCGCTTCGGATGGCTGTATGGAACGCGCAACGAAGAGAACAAGACCAGCGTGGAGGTTATTTACGAACCAGAACAAGAAGGCACGGAAGAGGATGTGGAAGTTTTAGAAGATACGCTAGACGACCACAACGCGGACGCATTGGCGCGCTCACTCGGGCTTACTCTGGTTGGGTGTATTTTTAGCACGCCCAAAGATGAACGTGACTTTACACTGAGTGCCATCGAAGTCGCGCGCATCGCGCGTCTGCAGTCCAAATTTGGCAAGAATTTCGTCACCGCGGTGATGACGACGTTCGAGGACGAAGATGATAACTGGCAGGTATCATTCGAGGCGTTCCAATTGAGTGACTTGGCCATTAAAATTTACGAGCGTGGCTGGTTCACGGGCGAATGCGCGACTGGTGATGATGGTGAGCCGACAAAGGGTGTGTCAAAACTCACGAACGAGGTCATGGTTGAACGTAAAGACGTCACTGAAGTTGACAACGATTTTTTTCTCGTCACGGTACCAATTTTAGATCACGAAGGCGCGATCTCGACCGGGTTTCCTGTGGAGAATCGTTTACATCCTATTCAGACAGTGGAGGATTTGAAGGACGCGCTTCGAAAGGACAAGCCATACGGCGAGCGATTACTCGACTTCCATCTCTTGCTCTTCCTAGCGAAACATATCGACATCAATGAGTTGGTCACAATTAGTACGTCAGCGCGCAATGGTGAAGAGATTCCTGAGGGTTATCAACTAATGATTGGTTGTCTCGCGGGTATCATGTAGGGCGACTTGCGTCGCGAGAAATAGAATTACATCTTGTACAGCTAAACAGCAAACCAACACTCACTTTTTATGCATCATCTTTTTCGCTTGCGCCTCCTGCGCGATAAGTTCATCGGACATGTACTTCGAAAGTAGCTCTCGCTTCTTTTTCTCCACGACGAGCTTTTCGATATCCGCGTCGTCAGGTAAGGCGACGTGCGCGACAAACGACTGCCCGCCACCTTTCGACCCTCGCTTTCGCGAACTCGCACCACCTGACTCAATCTCGCGCAACTTTTGTTCGGCATCCCAGCGCGCCATCTCCACTTCGCGCATCTTCTCCTCGGCTTCGGCTTCTATTTTCACCAACACTCCATCCTCTTCGTCGCGGTAGCCGTAATACCCGCTATCGATGTGCAAATTCAATTGATGCCGTGTCCGCCTCACTGCCTTCTTATCTGGCACCTCAAACAACTCCTTTACCCCAGGCAAATTTTTCGCCGCACCAAAATACTTGTATCCTTTCCTATCGCCATCCACACCCAACGGCCGCACCAACCCGCCGTCGCCGTCTTCAATCTTCGGCGCCGAACGTATATAATTCGGCCCTCCGAGCTCAATGATCCGTTTCTCCCAGAACCACTTCTCCTTGATCAACTTATTAATCTCATCATTCAAATCTCGAAGCTTGTGCTCGCCAAGACCGGCGTTTTGGATCTCCATCACCTTTTGCCCGATTTCGCGCAACACGTCGCTTCGCCACCGATCCGCCGTATTCACGTCGCTCACTTGGTGCGTGTGGAACGGACGCGATCGCGACACCGTGCCGCGAATAGCGTCTTGCTTACTGCTCGTCCACTTGTTAAACATGCCCTGCGTGCGTGCGTCGAGCGCGAGAGACGCGTAGGTTAGTCGATGAACGTCGCGAAGAATTCCGCCGCCTCAACACTTTGACCGCGGCGCGCGGCGCGTGCGCGCCGCACGCGAGACGAAACGAACGGGGAGCGCGCGTCGCGCGAATGCGTACATTGGCCTTTTCCTGATTCCGCGCCATGGCGTGACTCCGTCGTCGTCGTCAGCGGTGTCGTCAGCGGGGCGGCGTCGTGTGGCGTCACTTCCTCGGCGTGCATGGACGAGGCGACGGTGGCCGCCATCGCGGCGGCGCTGCGTGCAAACGCCGCGTTGGCGCGCGATGGCACGACATCGAGCAGTTCCGCGCGCGCGGGCGCTGGGGCGTCGACGTCGGCGCTCGCGCAGGAGGCGTATGACAAGTTGCAGTTTGATTATCCAATCATTCGAGCGCAGGCGTTGGATGCGCTCGCGACGACGATGCGCAAGGCATTGCGCGTGAATGATGTCGAAGGTATGCGAGCGTGCGCGTTGACGACGATGGTCGTGCGCGGGGTGACGGAAGGCGCGCAGGCAGCGATGGCAGGGAAGGATGTTGGCTCGGCGTTGGACGCCGGGGACACCGC
>Ga0255758_10003221_pt1 | contig 14537 bp, 10 predicted proteins | sample 011ome_24_FD_179958 | JGI IMG/M metagenome (GOLD analysis project Ga0255758, IMG submission 179958) | Coastal salt marsh microbial communities from the Groves Creek Marsh, Skidaway Island, Georgia - 011513CT metaG (version 2) | ecosystem: Environmental > Aquatic > Marine > Intertidal zone >...
TATTAACAAAGATATTTCTCAAAGAGTAGATTTTCAGCTTTCTGAAGCATCTACAGATTTGCCTGAATTAATCATAATTCCGAGTAACATAAACCCTGCACACCCTATTCTTGAAAAAGTAATTCAAAACAAGCCTATTAATAATAGAGAGAAATTAGAATCTTATGAATACGAAGTATATAATAAGATGGAATTTGACATTAACAACCTCTCCAATAAATTGCAAAAAAGTAAAGTTTTCAAAAAATTCGACTTTATATTCGACAATATTGATTCAACAGATGGAAAACCTTATTTACCTATCTTAATTTCGGAATCCATTTCGCAATACCACTATCGAAAAAACCCAAAATCTCATAAAGAAACAATAAAGGCTACTAGAGTTTCTGGTGTTGAGAATCAAAGTGTATCTCAATTTACAGGAGATATGTACCAGCAAATTAATGTGTATGAAAATAACCTGAAGCTATTGGGAAGAGACTTTATTAGCCCAATAGCAAATTATGGATTAAGTTACTACAAGTACTACTTAACGGATAGTATGAATATTGATGGCTACTGGTGCTATGAATTAAAATACATTCCCAAAAGAATAGGAGAATTAACTTTGGATGGGACCATTTGGATTCACGATACTACCTATGCAGTCAAAAAAATTCAAGGAAATATTGCAAAAGATGCTAACCTTAATTTAGTAGAAGATTTATCCATAACGCAAACCTTTCGGCAGGTAGAAGATGAAGTATGGATGCTGACCAAAGATGAGTTGTTTATATCGTTTTCTTTGGCTAAAAAGAAAACTGGTTTCTACGGAAGAAAAACAACGCACTATTCTGACTTTAGCATAAATAAATCTAAGACAAATGAATTCTATAAAAGATTCGAAAACATTATAGTAGAAGATAGCGTGCATCTAAAAAGCAATGAGTATTGGAATAAACACAGACAAGACACTTTAACAGAAAAAGAGCAAGGTGTTTACGACATGATCGATACTTTAAATAACTTACCAATAATTAGAAGTTACACCGACGTTATTAAAACTATTGCTACGGGATACAAAATAATTGGGAAATTTGAACTTGGCCCTATATATTCTTTATACAGTTGGAACCCGATTGAAGGACATCGATTTAGTATGGGAGGAAGAACCAGTAACGATTTTAGTAAATCTGTAGAAATATCAGGTTACGCAGCATATGGGTTATTAGACGAAGAATTTAAATATGGAGGTGGCACACGGTTCTTTATCACGAAAAAGCCAAGAAGGCTAGTGAAATTGATATACAAAAATGATGTTGAACAAGTTGGATTAAGTTCAAATGCATTTAATTCTGCAAATGCTGTAGCTTCAGTTGCTAGAAGAAACCCACTAAACAAATTGGTTTTTAATACTGAATACAGGGCTTCTTTCGAGAGAGAATGGACGACTGGTTTACAGAGTACTCTCATGCTTCGGAACGCTTCGGTTTCACCTTTAGGAATCACGCCTTTTATAAAGACAAACCCAGAAAATTCAACACAAGACACAATACCAAATATTAGAACTTCTGAAGCTTCCTTATTGGTTCGGTATGCCCACCATGAAAAACATGTTTCTGGAGAGTTTGACAGAGTTTCTTTAGGAACCAAACACCCTATTTTTACTGTATTTTATACATATGGAATTCCAAATTTATTTAACAGTGAATATGAATACCACAAGCTTGTTATAGGCTATAAGCATAAGTTCTCGTTACCCATTATTGGAACCACAAAATATCAATTTTCAGTTGGAAAAGTTTGGGGAAACCTTCCTTACCCTTTGCTAGAAATACACCCAGGAAATGAAACATGGGGATACAACGAAGAATCTTATAACCTAATGAACATCAATGAATTTGTAAGTGACGAATATATAAGTTTTAATGCACACCAACATTTTGGCGGTATTTTATTAAACAAACTTCCTTTGCTTAGAAAATTAAAATGGCGAGAGGTCGTTACTTTTAAAGGAGTATACGGAAGACTTGACAAAAAAAACACTACTTTAATGGATTTAGCAGACTACACCACAACCTTAAAGGCAAAACCATACATGGAATTAGCAGCAGGAATCGAAAACATCTTTTCATTTTTGAGAGTAGATGCTGTATGGAGGCTTACCTACCTTAGCCATGAAGTAGATGGAATGAAAGTTAGTCCATTTGGAATTAGAGGGAAATTACAATTTGAATTTTAAGAGCAATTTTATGATTTTACGAACAGAAGAAATAAAGAAAGCTTACAAAAACAAAGAAGTTGTAAAGGGGGTAACGATAGAAGTGAAACAAGGAGAGATTGTTGGATTATTGGGCCCAAATGGCGCAGGAAAAACAACATCTTTCTATATGATTGTTGGCCTAGTAAAACCAGACTCAGGAAAAGTATTTTTGGACGACAAAGAGATAACAAAAGTTCCCATGTACAAACGTTCAAAAATGGGGCTTGGATATTTACCACAAGAAGTATCCGTTTTTAGAAAATTAAGCGTAGAGGATAACATACTTGCCATACTTCAAATGACCAAACTTTCCAAAACCCAACAAAAGGAAAGGCTCGAGGAACTTTTGAATGAATTTGGGCTACAACATGTTCGCAAAAATCTGGGAAATAAACTTTCAGGAGGAGAAAAAAGAAGAACTGAAATTGCGAGAGGATTAGCCATAAATCCTAAATTCATTCTTCTTGACGAACCATTTGCCGGAGTAGATCCAATTGCCGTAGAGGATATTCAGAGAATTGTACTAGACCTTCAGAAAAAAAACATAGGAATATTAATAACAGATCATAATGTTCAAGAAACCTTGGGCATTGTGGATAGAGCTTACTTGTTGTTTGAAGGCTCAATTCTAAAATCTGGCACTGCAGAAGCATTAGCAGCTGATGAACAAGTTAAAAATGTATATTTAGGTCAAAATTTCGTTCTTCGCAAAAAAGTATTTTAACTCGGATTGTTTTATATAAGTTTTATATTCTGAATTCGATAATTTTCAAAAAAGCCTTCCAGTAATTATCATTACAATTTTATTTTTTTAAAAAGTAATCTTTTGTACCTTCATTTCTTTCATTAAACTTGCATCTAGTAAACAATGAAACCCATTTTATTGATCATATTAATTATTTTAACCAACATTGGGTTTGGGCAAAAGTTTGGCAAGGAACAATCGGATTGTGCTGGAGCAGTTGTTTTTTACGACTCTATTACCGGAGCCATAAACATCCCGAAAGGACATGGGTTCAAAATGGAAATCAAAGGACATGATATTCGGAATCCTTATTTTTTTACTAAAGAGCACAACACACTTTGGATTAAATTGGTTTTTACGAAAGACGCAAAATTCGAGTTTTTTATTCGACCTGATTTGCCGAATGAAGATTATGACTTTTCAATCTTTAAAATAAATGGCGACAATTATTGCGACTCTATTGCTACCAATAAGATACTTCCCGTTCGTTCCAACATATGTCAGAAAAAACCTGAAGAAAATAGTGTAACTGGATTAAAAGAAGGCTATAATAATTACTTCGCTGCCGCAGGAGAATCTCCTTCTTTTTCAGCGCCTTTATTAGCGCTTGCTGGCGAAGAGTATTACTTGATAATTGACGGCCCTTATGGTACGATCGGAGGCTTTCAATTTGAAACCATATATTCAGAAACAATTGAAGAAGACACAATAGCTATTATCGAAATTCCAGAAGAAAAAGAACCTCTACCCAAAATACATATCAGTGCAGTTGATCAAACTGGTGCCAAAATTGAAAACTTAAGTCTAAAAATTAAAGGTGCAAGGAGCTCTGACTCTATTTATAACAACAATTTAGGTGATTGGACAATAGAAAACGCCCGAAAGCTTACACGATACAATATAACACTTACATGCAAAGGATACGAACAAGAAACGTTTAATTATTTTCATAAAATAAATGGAGATTCAACACTCATTTTTACGCTTAAAAAACTAACAATAGGCTCGAAATTAAAATTTGAACATATAAGTTTTGTAGGAGACAAAGCCACTATATTACCTTCTAGTATGGGGGACTTAATACTGCTAACATCATTTTTACAGGAAAACCCGCACATTAAAGTGGAAATTGGTGGGCATGTAAATGGAAAAGGAAGAAATAAAAGAATATATAAAGAACTTTCAAAGGAGCGGGCAAAGGCTATTGTCGACTACTTAATTAACAAAAACATAAATCCAACTCAACTAACTTATGTTGGTTATGGTAATTCTAAAATTATTCACAAAAAAGCTCTTTCAGAAAGACAAAGCAAGGAGAACAGAAGAGTTGAAGTAATTGTTACGAGTATTGAATAACCTGCTGGGCTAAAACTACGACCACACAAAATTAACTTTAACAATCTCTACTCAATGAACTTACTCTTAAACATCGAAACATCCACCAAAGTCTGTTCTGTTTCACTTGCGCTTAATGGAGAGGTTCTAGCCTCTAAGGAAGAATCTTCAGAAAAATACATTCATTCTGAAAAACTGAACGTATTTATTGAGGAGTTATTTACACAAGTAGACTACCAACTTAAAGATTTAGCCGCTATTTGTGTCTCAAAGGGGCCGGGGTCTTATACTGGCCTGAGAATTGGGGTGTCTTGTGCTAAGGGTTTTTGTTACGCTTTAGACATTCCGTTAATCAGCATAGATTCCTTATCTGTATTGGCAAGGGGTTATTTAAACGATAACCTTATAAATGCAAATACTATTTTAATGCCAATGATAGATGCTAGAAGAATGGAAGTTTATACAGCCGTATTTAATCACAAAGCTGAGATCCAGACTTCTATTTCAGCAGAAGTGATTGACGCCGAATTTTTCAACACCAACAAAGAAATTGTCTTGATTGGTGATGGTGCTAAAAAGTTCAACTCAGTTATTCCTAGCAATGTCAGAATTGAAAATCATTTATCCTCTTCAAAAGGAATGGCAAGCCTGTCTTATTTGAAATTTTCCAAAAAAGAATTTGAAGATGTAGCTTATTTTGAGCCGTATTACCTAAAATCGTTTAGGTTGGGATAGTATATCCAATTAATTTATAACCATAAAGGTAAATTGATTTGTAACAAAAATTCAATTGCAAATGAGGGAATTAACGAACCCTAATAATAAAAATATTTTTTATAATGGACAATACATTCTTCTTGTTGAGAACGACAATAATGTTCATGAAGTTCCTTTTGAAAGAGAATAGGCTTTTAAGGTTTTTGAACTCCCAGCATACAACATATACAATAGTGACAATCTAAATTAATTCATGAAAAAAGACTTAGTTCATTAGGTTTATGAAGCTAAATTCTCAGACATTACCACATCGTTAATATCTAATTCGAAACCCAATTCTTGAATCATTTCCAATCGATTTTCAGATGTTTCTATTTTTTCTTTTTGGGATGCTGAAGTAAAGAAATAACCTGGAACATCTTTAACATTTACTTGCCATATAATCCCATAAACTTCCTTCCCAGATTTTAATTTAAATCTACAATGCTCGTTGAATATATGTCCTTTTAAGGTGATCATTTTATCTTTGTGTAACAATGTAACGGAGTGTTTTCATTTTAGTTTCGCAGAGTTCTTAACAATTTAGCTCTTGAGAAATAAGCCAACAAGAAAAAACAACAGTTCATCCAATTTTCAGAAAACCTTGTCTCTCTTTACAATGTTTTTATCATTGTTCATAAAGACCTTTTTTTTATTTACAAGAAAATTATGTTAACTGAGTTAGATCAATTACTCTAGCAGCAGTAAATAAAGAAATATTCTATAGTTTTTTAATCTGTTCTCGCTGCTGTGTGGCTTTTCTTTGTTCCTCTTTCAATTTCTCCTGATCAAGTTTGGAAGTTTGTGCTCCGGGGATATTATCCGACATATTTTGCGCCAAGATTGGAAAGTAGTTATTTATTATTTTATTCATGTCGTTCGTTGTAGATGGCATATGAACAATGGCAGCACCACCATGAAGCTCTTTACCATCTTTATTAAAAATGGTATAATGTACTTTTACTTTTCTTTTATAAGACAATGTAGACAGCCCTGCCCTAGATGCAGGTGCTGCTGCTTCAATGTTTAACTCATTAATGAAAAGAAAAACATCCGCATGGTATTTAGCACTCAATACTTTTAATAAATTAGGGTTATGGATAGATGTATTCATAAACTTCTCTCCATAACTAACCGTTGACTCAATCTGCCCATTTTTTATCCGTGTTCCACCTGTTGTTTCTTTGGGAGCTGGATTGTCATTTTTTATCAAATTGTTAAATGACCCCTTTAGCTTATTTACAGGTTTCAGGTCATCCTCGTTTTGTTTATTTCTAGCAACATCCTCCGCAGGCAACGGTTTGTATTTATATCCGATAGAATTATATATGTATCCTAAATCTCTTCCAACAGCCCCTGTATCAATATGCAGTAACGAAACAGATTTCATTCCTTTACCTACTGCATGCCTCATTTGGTTAGATATTCCATATCGCATATTTTCTCGAATCTCTTGATGGGTAAGTTTTGTGCGGCTAGCTATCTCTTTATCTGCACTTGAAATGTACATTTTGGGTTCAAAAGGAATAATCAACACCCTGGAATATTCTGGCCGGCCCTCAGCATATACTTCCTGATCAGATTTCACATTTCCCTTTTTCTGAAAAGTGTTTTCCTGAGCATTAAACCCAAAAAATGAAAATAAACAAACAATAGTAATTAATTTATGCATAAAGGCAGATATTGACCTATCAAAAGTAGCGCAATAAAGACAATTGTTTTAGAGGTGGTCGGTTAACTTGTTAAATGACGAAGGTTGAAAACCTCGTACGTTTTTGACTTCTCACTAGTATTCCTAAATTATTTGTGTGTAACTCTATCTTGGAAAAAAGAGCTGTAAATTTCTATAGTATATTGATAAATTTCATTCCAAATTTTTCTAAGCAGTTACACCCTATATTTCTCTAATAGATGCATAAACGAATCTTTGTTCTAACCTTTAATATTCAAAACAAAAAACCGGAAGAAATAATATTTATTCAGAAAGATTCTAATTAAAAATTCTATGACATTTGTATGACATAAAAAGAGACATTCTTTAACACATTTGCCATAATCAATAGATATTCTGAACACATTAAAAGTCATAGCATTTACCCACAAAACTACCGAGATAGATGAAGTAGGTAAATTTCACGTCGAAGACACGGAAAAACAAGACCGACTTGATTTTTTGTGCCAAAACGCTAATATTAATGAGCTCATGTATCTTTCTACTTGCAACAGAGTAGAATTTGTATTTACCACAAATGAAAATTTAACTAATGCGTACTTAGTTAAATTTTTTCAAGCATTCAATCCTGATTGGGATTCGAAACAAATAAGGTTTGCTACTGAAAACTGTTCTATACTGCAAGGTGAAGAAGTTATTTTACATTTATTCAATGTGGCTTCATCATTAGACTCTTTGGTAATTGGCGAAAGAGAAATCATTACTCAACTTCGCAAAGCATATGAAGATTCGAAGCAAATGAATCTTACTGGAGATGTTATTCGAATGGCTATTGAAAGAACAATTAACGCAGCTAAAGCAGTTTACACGCAAAGTGACATAGCTACTAAACCCGTTTCAATTGTCTCGCTAGCTTACCACAAGCTAAAAAGCCTCAATATAAATAGTAATTCGAAATTTTTAGTTGTAGGAGCTGGTAAAACCAACTCTAACATGCTTCGTTTTTTGGATAAGCATGGTTTCAATAATTTCACTATCTTTAATAGAACCTTGGAAAAGGCTGAATGGCTAGCTGGAAATGTAAATGGAATAGCTTTACCATTATCAGATTTAAATAATTACAAAGGAGATTTTGATGTTATTGTTAGCTGCACAGGCTCTGCCAATAAAATATTTACGGAAAAGGTATATAGTCAATTATTAGATAATGATACTTCTCGAAAAATTGTTATAGATCTTGCTGTTCCGAATGACTTTGACAGACAATTAACAAAGCAACACAATGTTCAATTAATCGCTGTAGAAGATTTAAAAATTATTGCTGAACAAAATCTTAAGGAAAGAGGAAAAGAAATTACTAAGTGTGAAAAAATATTAAAAGAACACTTTGAAGATTTCAAAAAAGCTTTTCACCTTAGAAGAGTTGAAATAGCTATGAAATCTGTCCCAAAAAAAGTAAAAGATATTAAAGAAAAAGCCTTTACCGAAGTTTTTGCCAAAGAGTTAAATGAACTCGATGGAGAATCTAAAGAAGTATTGGATAAAGTGGTTTCTTATTTAGAGAAAAAATACATTAGTGTTCCCATGAAAATGGCCAAAGAAATACTAATTGAAAACCGACAATAATTCCAGAATGAGTAAGAAAGTAGTTATAGGCTCACGCGGAAGTGACCTTGCTTTATGGCAAGCATACAGAGTAAAGTCTCAACTAGAAGATTTAGATTGTATTGTTCAGCTAGAGATTATTCAAACGCAAGGGGATAAAATTCAAGACCTAAGTTTTGATAAAATGGAGGGGAAAGGATTTTTTACAAAAGAAATTGAAGAAGCACTTCTAAATAAAAAGATTGATTTAGCAGTTCACTCCCATAAAGACCTAGAAACCAACCCTCCTAAAGGATTGGTTATTGCAGCTGTATCAGACAGAGAAGACCCTTCTGAACTACTTTTAATTAGAAAGGAAGCAGTTAATTCAAGCGAAAGATTTTCTTTGAAAGAAAAAGCAATTGTTGGAACTTCTTCTGCTAGAAGAAAATCGCAATTATTAGCTTTTCGGCCTGATATAGAAATTAAGGAACTACGCGGTAACGTTCCAACTCGAATCAATAAATTGCGAGAAGGAGATTACGATGCTATTATGCTAGCAAAAGCAGGAGTCACAAGACTTAAAATAGATCTTTCGGAATTTCATGTTGTAACGCTAGATCCAAAAGAATTTATCCCGGCTCCAGCTCAAGGAGTGCTTGGATTGCAAATAAGAGAAAATGATGCGGAGTTGTTCAAACTACTTCAACAAATGAACGATAGAGACGTTCAAAAGCGGATTTACATTGAACGAAAAGTATTAAATCTATTGGATGGTGGATGCCAATTGCCTTTGGGAGTTTACTGTGAAGAAGAATATGGAATTATGAAAACTTGGGTTTCTCAAGCAGAAAATTCGGAAGGGATTCCCAAAAGACTCTATATAGAAAACACATCTGCTGAAGAAATAGTAGAATTACTTGAGACAAAAGAAAGTAAGCGAGTATTTATTTCTAGAGAGCTTAAATCGGATAGTGATTTTAAACGATTCTTTCCTAAAGGATACAAACTTCATGATGAGTCATTAATTGAAATCGTTCCTGTTCCATTTGAAGAAACACCTGAATCTGATTGGATCTTTTTTAGTTCTAGCAATGCCGTTTCTGCGTTTTTTGAAAAAAATCCCTCTTATAAAGATGGAACTAAGTTTGGTGTTATTGGAAAAGCTACCGGAAAAGCTCTAGCAAAATATGCACAAGCAGATTACATAGGCAAAGGCAATACACAAAAAGTTGCAAAACGATTTGCAAAAGTATTAGGAAAAGGCTCGGTACTTTTTCCTGTTTCTGATAAAAGTTTAAGAACAATTCAGAAAAAATTACCTAAAACACAAGTAACCGAATTAATCGTTTACAAAACGATTCAAAAACTTGACTTTAAATTACCAGAATCTGATATTCTCGTTTTTACCAGCCCTTCTAATGTTGAAGCATTTTTTAATACGGAAAATTCAATCCGTGATCAACGTGTAATTTCTATTGGTGAAACAACTCGAAAAGAATTACTTAAACACAATGTAAATTCTGTTGTGCCATGGCAAAGTTATGAATTAGCAATGCTAGATTTGGTTTTGGCTAATTAAACTCGTCCAATATTTTTTTGACTAAATAATCAGCCATTTTAAACTTGGCTTCATGCGTCCAACCCGCAATATGCGGTGTCAACACTACTCTATCTGAACCGTATAAATACGCTAATTCTTCTGGAGGAGTTTCAGTTTCTAATTTTGTAAAAGTAGAGCTCTCGTATTCAGAAACATCCAAGCAAGCACCTAAAATACTTTGTGCTTTAATTCCATCAACAATTGCCTTTGTAACAACAGACAGACCTCTCGCAGTATTGATAAAATAAATTGGTTTTTTGAATTCTTTTAAAAACGCACTATTTACCAAACCAATTGTTTCTTGGGTTAGCGGCGTATGCAAACTTACCACCTCTGCCTCATCGAAAATTGTTTGGAGACTAACTTCTTTGACATTCTCATCTCCAAAACCCTGAAGGTATTTGTCATAAGCAATAACTTTAACTCCAAAACCTTGCAGTCTTTGAGAAAATGCTCTTCCCATATAGCCATATCCAATAATTCCAATAGTTTTACCCATCAATTCTACACCTCTGTTTCCCTCACGCAACCAAACTCCTTTTCTAACTTCAGAGTCGGCTTTTTTAAGCTTATTAAACAAACTAAGCAACATTCCGATTGCATGTTCCGCTACGGCATCTCTATTTCCTTCTGGAGATCGAAAAACTTTTATCCCATTCGCTTCACAATAGTCTATATCAACATTTTCTAAACCTGCCCCAGGACGACCAATAAACTGTAATGATGCAGCTTCTTTTAAGAAGTCTTCATCCATTTTGATTCTACTTCTCAAAACAATGCCATGGTAGGCATGAATTGTTTGTTTCAACTCCTCTCTAGACGCTTCAAACAAATTGTCACATTGCCAACCATTCTTCGAGAGTTGGTCTTCAATTAGAGGGTGTACTTTATCCAATATGGCAATTTTCATTGGGTAAAAATAACGTTTAAAACATTATATATCAAAATCAAATATAGCTTGCGATGATGAGTCAAATTCTGTTTTTTTCACAAGTGCTATGTAATAATAGTAAAACCTTAGCACTCTATGAGCTTAAAAACATAAGACCAATTGAGTTTAATACTCCAAATAGCGTTTTATCAAAAATTTAAAGAATACTGAATAAGAAATGTTCTTGGGGGCAAAACATTTCCAGGTCGATTAGAATACTCGCGGTTAAGGGCATTATTCATTAAAAAAGAAACTTTAGCGTTTTTAGACGCAGTAAAAGCTACCCTCAAATCTAATATGTAATCTCCCATTCTTCGAGCATTTCTGTAATCTCCATAACCCGGCAAAATAAGGTTTCCTAAAAACGAAGATGTAAATGTTTCGTCTACCTGCTCCATAAAGCTGTTGTAGCGGTTGCTAATCCCTATCGCCAATTTTTTATAAGTAAATTCAATATCCAATTTAAAGTTGTGTCTATTTCTATATTTCAAGATGACATCAGGATCAGCTACTTTAGTTTCAACACCATTAGCATCCGTTGTAGTGGTATAATAATCACTAAAAGTCGATAAATATGCTGAATCGGACCTAATACTTTTTGGAAGAATATATGTATAGCCTGTAAGAACTCCTATATCAATTTTTCCAATTTTACCTTTTCCTACAACAGAAATTTCACCCCCAATAATTCTCGCATCTTCAACATTTTGCGATTGAAAACCATAATTACTAAATGAAGGGTACCCAAGCGAATCAACATTCCAAACTGCGCCCGTAGAGTCATATGTTCCGAAGGTAAATTCCATCATATCTTCGTATTCTGTAATAAATCCAGCTAAATCTAGATAGCCCATGAAGTTTCCTATTTTAAACCCTTGTTTGATTCCAAATTCAGCACTCCAACCTGTTTCAGCACCCACATTAGCATTTGGAAAAAGAGTTAAACCACCCACATTAGTAGCTATAAATTTTTCTCCAATAGATGGAAAACGATATCCTTCCCCATAAGAAGCGCGCAAATAGGTTTCTTCAGCAAGTTGATAGGTCGTTCCTAATCTAAAAACAGGTTTAATAGGGATTGAGAATGTATCTGTCTTTGTTGAGTATGTTGTTACCGTACTGACAGTATCAATTCTATAATACTCACCTCTTAAGCCTGCAGTAAAATTAAATCGCTTCCATTTTAAATCTCCTTGTGCAAATAAGGCAAAATTATTCGAAGTGTGATCACCGTACAATTCGGCAACAACATTCGTATATGTATTTGTCAGACCTGTTGTAAATGTCACACCATTATCATATTGCTGCTGAAATTGATATTCCGCATAATATGAATTTGCAATCGACGCTTGATTTGTATTGTTTTTATTCGTCGTGTTGTAAAACCTTCCTTTCAATGAATGTTTTCGACCCGAGGAATCTATGTAAGTAATAAACGGATCAATATTCAATCGATAAGTGTGATACTCGCTTAATGTGGTAGTGGCTGTATCTGTATCTCCCTGAGGAATTAATACACTGTCAGCATTATGCCATAAAAAAAACAAGTTTCCCGTTTCCTCATTATAGTTTGAATTCAACCCATAACTTAATCCAGCATATTTTTTTGAACGCCACCTTGTGTTTGTATTAATCCTAAATCTATTTTCATTAGCTCCCTTTTTTACTCCATCATTCGTATAAAAGTTGCCGCCAACAACGAAGTCAAAGTTTTCCTTTATTCTTCTTGAATGTAAGAAATTACCGGTAACGTAATATGGTCCTCCACCATCCCACCATTTCTGACCAGACCGATCAAATAAGGTGTCGGTTCCATCTAGTTTTCGGCCCTTTTGATTACCAAAACCAGCCATATAAAACCCATTCGAAAAATTTATTTTAGTCATTGGAACCGCTTTAGGATAAGCTGTACGAATATTAATAACCCCATTCAACGCAGACGAACCGTATAAGACAGAGGACGCACCTTTAATCACTTCAATCTGTTCCACATTCTCTATTGGAAGGGAGGACCATTTAATATCTCCAGCGTCACCTGCTAACATAGGAATGTCATCTATCATCAACAATACGCGACTTCCAGAACCATAGCTAAAACCACTTCCTCCACGAATACTAATTTGATTCTCTAGAACTTGAACCCCAGGAACCTGGTCTAAAATAGCCTCGCAAGTAACAGTAGCTTTAGATTCAATTAAATTCGGTTTTATAATTGCAATAGATACTGGCACATCTCCAATTGATTGCTCAAACTTACCGGCAGATATTACTACATCATTTAATTGACTAGAATTAACTTGCAATTTGATATCTAGTACTTTTTCTTCACCAGCATCCAGTGTGATATTTATCTTTTGATTATCATATCCCACATATCTAAAGACAACCTCATAAGACCCTGGTGAAACTTTTAGTGAATATTGCCCATCAAGGTTTGTAACAATTCCCGGTCCATCTACCACGCTCACTGCAACACCTATTAAAGTTTCATTCGTGCTCGCATCAACAACAACGCCCTTCAATGTTGCTTTTTGAGCAAAAGAAGAAATCGATATAAGAAGGGGGAAAAGTAAAAGTAAAGCTCTAATCATAGACTTACATAAATAATTATCTATGTTAAATATAACAATTATTTTTAAAGTGTAACCCTAAACTACCTTAATATAGAAGAGCCCTTGACTTTCTTTGATTTGTTTTTCTTAGGCTTTTCTCCGCCACCATATTTATACATAATCTTTGCTTCTTGTCCTTTCATCACAAGACTTTTTGTGCGTACACCATTTTTGTATACCACATGCAGCATCAATTTCCCTTTTCGGTTATAAACCTTCATAGGACCATGCTTTTTGTTATTTTTATAACCTATTTCATTTTGAACCTCACCGCTTCTTGTATATGTTTTTGAAACGCCGTTTAGCATCCCTTCATCGTATACATTTTCTGTTGCTACAACTACTCCCCCTGGATAATAATATGCCCATTTTCCATCTTGCTTACCATAAGCGTAATCTCCCTCACTGGTTAACTCGCCGTCTATATCGCTATAAGATTTCCAATGCCCATGCCTAAAGCTTTGCTCATATCCTTCACCCTCTGAAAAGGTAATATCTCCTTTTCTTTTTAATATTTTAAAACTCCCCACATCCTTCAAAACTTCTTTATCTGTCCAAAAAGACCATTTACCATCTCGCATATCATTGGTATAATTGCCTTGATACCTTTTTTTTCCGTTGGGATACCATCCTATCCAATTCCCTTTCATTTTAGCCATATCGTAAGCCCCTTGATCTTTTAACTGACCATTTTCAAACCATGCAGACCAATCGCCATTTTCTTTATCATGCAAATAATTTCCCTTCATGGCTTCTTGTCCATTTTCAAACCAGGTAGTCCATTCTCCTTCTCTTAAATTTATTTTATAATTTCCTTCTTTCCATGTTTCTCCGGTTTTGTAAAAGAACTGCCAGAACCCATCTTTACCTCCTTTGATAAAATTACCTTCATAATACAACTGTCCATTTGGGTACCAAAAGCTCCATTTCCCATCTTGCAAATCGTCTACAAAATTTCCCATCATATCTTTTGCTCCTGTTTCAAAGAAATATTCCCATTTACCATTTTTTAAATCATTGTCGTACATCCCACTTAAAACCAATGTGCTATCCGGTA
>Ga0255758_10003225_pt1 | contig 14527 bp, 19 predicted proteins | sample 011ome_24_FD_179958 | JGI IMG/M metagenome (GOLD analysis project Ga0255758, IMG submission 179958) | Coastal salt marsh microbial communities from the Groves Creek Marsh, Skidaway Island, Georgia - 011513CT metaG (version 2) | ecosystem: Environmental > Aquatic > Marine > Intertidal zone >...
CTCACAACAAAAAGACACAGAAGTAAAAGCACACGTAGATGTAGGAACACCATGTGCAATTAACTTCATCATTCGTGGTGATGCAACACCTATTATATTCGAAGAAAGTGGAACACACTTTTACAAAAATGCTCTACTAGATGTAAGCAAACGTCACTCTGTTCCACTTCAACTAGAAACAGAACGTTTAGTATTCAAGCTACGTATCTTGGATCAGACGTTTGAAGAAGCACAGAAAAAAATAATTAACTTTTTTGAATAAAACACTTGACGAATCAGTTTTGATTTGCTATATTAAGAACATAACTAAGACGACGGTCTTTTAGTTAGATAGTGCAAGGAAGAGGAGTTACAGGCTCCGAACTTGGCTAGTAGCTGTGGTGGCAGCGCATGAGCATGGAGACATGAAGATGCGTATTTTGGAAGTAACTTTCCGATGCTAGGCTCCTGGGAATTGACAGAGCGACTGTTGACCAGGTTGAGGGTATTCGCAAGTCCCTCCTATCACATTATCTTACTAATAAGATAAATATTAATATCTTGGGCTTTACCGAAACAAAGTAGGATAAGCATCCGAAGGCACTCATTAGACCCTTCTAAAAATATACAAATATACTAGTAATTACCTTTAGTCTGTTAGACACTGCTTTCATTCTATCAGTCAATAAAACAAAGCACATTTTATAAAGAGTGCCCTTATCTAGTCAGACTAGATAGGGGTTTTCTTTTTTTGATAAATACATTTATGCGTTATTCAGAATTAAATGAAGGTCCATTACAGAGACCAAACTTACTTAAAAACCCAGCAAGGCTACAGGCTTTGATTAAGAAGATTGAAACTGGTTCACCTTTCGTGCTGAGAGGCGAAGAAATGCCTACTGTTAAGATTAAGCGTGATCCTGAATTAATCGCAGACCTGAAAAAAGGTAACATTCCTGACAGCTTCCCATTAGAAGATGGTAGAACTGTAAGACTAAGTGGCCTAGAAAAGACTGGTGAGTTTGGCGGTAAAGGTGCAGGCTTCTCGACACGTGATGAAGATGCAGCACTAACACAAATCAATGAAATGCTAGAACAAATGAAACAGGGTAAGTCAGAAGTCAATCTTGTTATTGGTGATAAAACTGTTCCTGTTGCTAAGTTTGTTTCTACACCGGGTACTCCTAAATCAGACTTTCATGCTGTTGACGCAAGTGGTAACGAAGTTGCTTGGATCTCACACAAGAAAGGTTCTAAAGCAAAAGACTTTGGGCAATGGGGTGGTATGAGTGACCGTGAAATGAAAGCAGTCTATCAAAACATGCCAGAGGCGAAAGAAGAAATCTTAAAGTTTGCTAAAGATGTTATTGCTATTACTAACGGTGAAATCCCAAGAGCAACAACATATGCACGTAAGATACAGAACGGCAAATTACGTGGCATCTCAATTTACGGCAATGGTTTCGGTGGTGAACGTGGACAGCAAAATGTTGACTTAATTCTTCAAGGCGAACCAAAGTTTAAAGGTAACAAACTTGTTGCTACAGGATCAGCGCACACAAATGGTGAGCGTTTAGAAGATGAATTTGAGCCAGTTCTAATGGCTATGTATAAAGGCGACCGTGATAACTTCGGTGTTAAAGGCGCACGTTTCTCAATCTATCCAGCAGGCGGCAGAAAAATCACAAAGTGGATTTAATATGAATAAGAGTCAATTTTTTATTTTAATGCACCATATATCTATTATGGTTGGGGTATATATTTACGGATTTAGTTGGACGATGGCAGTTTTTTCGTTCCTATTTGGTATGTTTTGGGCATGGGTCGTAGGACATAATATTATTCATTATTATTTCTCTCACGGGAAATACGAAGATAATTTAAAAAGTTATTTTTACACACTTTTATCCTTAACTTCCGGATTGGGTTCACCTATCTCATTTAGTGCGTCACATAGACAGCATCATAAATTTGTTGATACTGAAAAGGATCCGCACTCGCCAGCGCATATTGGCTGGAAGCGTGTATATTTCCTAGATTGGGCACCACAGAATATCAATCCAAGACTGATATCAGATTTTGCACGTAGCAAGTTTCAAAAGTGGGTACACAAAAGATGGTATTGGCTGCATATTGCTATTGTTATTATTTTATTACTAATCGATCCTAGAATTGTTTTCTTTGCTCTTTCACCAGGTGTTCTTTATAGTTTTCATAGTGCAAGTCTAACTAATACACTTTCTCATATTGGTGGGACACACAGAAATGCACCTGAACTTAAAATATTAGGTTGGTGGGGATGGAAACACGCAGACCATCACAATTATAAATAATCACATGTCAGAAATAAAAATTGAAAGATTAGTAGCAGAAGTATTCGGCGGATGTAACTATGAGTGCCAGATGTGCCCGCAGGGTGAGGGCGGTCGTGACCCAGAGTTTCTAAAACAAATGCCATTTGAATTATTCGAAGAAATACTAGATGACGCATCTCAATATGGCGAAAGTATTGTTGTCAATTTAGATGGGTCCGGCGAAGCAACGCTTAATAAAAATCTTCCTAAGTATATAGAAGCAGTAGCAAAGCGAGGCCATAGGCCTCTAATTTATACCAATGGCTGGCTAGTAAAAGGTAACCGTATGCGTGAAATGTTTGATGCAGGTCTATATTTGTGTCGTTTTTCAGATATTGGTTATAATAGAGAAACATATAAAGAATGGATGCGCAAAGACGCATTTGAAACTATTGTTCAAAATGCAAGTGAAGCGAAAACATACGTAGAAGTTCAGGGGTATGATGCTATAGTTTCAAGTTATCATCTTATTATTGATAACGATAATATAGAATATGAAATAGAACAATATCGTAGAAATTTTATTGAACCGGCAGGAACAGAAGCAGAAATTTGGAAGATGCATAATTGGAGCGGTAACATGGGCTTTGAACAACGTGATGGTGTTGTGTCTACATGTGGTAGACCATTTGCACCAGATTTCACAGTTAGAAGCGGCGGCATCGGCAAGCACTACGGTGCAGTGACACCATGTTGTCAGACAATGGGACCACCTAATGAAATACCAAGTGTGTTAGGACATATGGATACACAAACTATTGAAGAAGTATACAATAGTGAAGCAAGCCAAAATCTAAGAAAAGCACACACCACTGGTGATTGGAGTCTTGCACCATATTGTGAATATTGTGATTTTAGAATTCAAGATCCAGAAGTTTTAGTATGGACAAACAATCCAGAACATGTGAAAAAAGAAAATATGAGAGCGACAACATTTAATTTAGATGATTACAAATGAAAATGAATAATTATGATTTTGATTGGGATACCAAACATCCTATTAATTACGATAAATTGCGTTCCGTTGGTAGAAAAAAAATTACTAAACCATCTTTGGAATGGAAAAAGCTCAAGTCGTACTTAATAGATAGATATGATATGCAGTATATTGTTGATGTGACTCCTGAAATATACAATAGTGAATTTTGTGCATATACTAATCATATGTGGACAGGTTATCCGGCTGGAATTCATAAAGTATATAACCGGACAGGTTTACAAGATACGGGTCTTCCAGAATTTTCTAAACATCAACGAACTTCATTTCAACTACTACATGATATATTTCCTCAATTTCGTAAGGAACTAGATGATATATATGAAACACCCAAGCCAAATAGAAGAAAATATGATCCAGTAAAACATCTAAAGAAGGCTTCCTGGCATGTTACTACAGATGTTGAACAGCACTGGACACACACGATAACTGCACATGATCGAGTCACTAAGCGTGATATTTGGTATTATATACAGTCAATTTATAGGGGTTGTATATGGCATAATCAGTTTGAAAGTAAACGAGAAACTCAATGGGCGTTGCCTATTTGTATATTTGCATATACACATGATGGAAAAAACTTTTTCGCATTACATCCAGGTAACACAAGAGCAAAATTTATTGACTTTGAAAAAATAAAAACCGATGTTATTTTTATAACACCCAAAAGCTCATCGTCTAATTTTCCTAAACTTGATAAGTTTGATTATGTTGAACCAATTGAAAAGCTAGAACAGATGCTTGATAGTCACAATATTGAATATATAGTAGATGATGAAACTTTATATAGTGAGATTTTTTGCGTATCTAAAAACGAAACAGATTTAAATGATGATACTGTTTTATTTTTTGGTGAAAAAGATGATAGGTCTGAGTTTATAGATTATTGCAGACAAATAAATCGTTTTCATAATCAAACTATATCTGATGGTATAAAGTACCCAAAATATAAAAAATATAATTATGAATTAATCGCAGAGCTAAAAGATAGCAATATTTTTATACAAGGTGAAAAGGTTGCATATCTAGATGATGATGCGCAGATCCGCTTTTATAGGATGCGACCAAAATATTTTTTAAATCTTTTTTAAAAAGTACTTGACATATCTAGCGAATCGCATTATATTATAATAGTAATCAGTGAGAGGAATAGATATGTTCGCAGTTGTAGATTTTGATCGTAAAGAAACACACTTCTTCACAGACTTTCAAGAAGCATCAGACTTCATCACACAGTATCCTGTACAAGAAACAGTTGTCGTTGTTGACTTGTCTGAAGGTGAAGCTGTTTGTGAACAGCTTTAATTAAAAACTTGACAAATCAGCGAATCATGCTATATTAATAGTATAGTTAAGAGAAAGGTACTAGACATGGAAAACGTTCAATACGATGCTGAGACACTTGCGTTCTTTGAATTGTGTGATCACTTCACAGCACTACAGAATGAACTAGGTTATCAGTCAATCTGGTCAATCTATGATGCAGGTCAAGTAGGTCTTGACTTTGAAATCTTGAACAAGAAATCTCGTCTAGTACGTTATGAATATGTGCGTCCTGATGCGACATCAGCCGAACTGTTGCTTGACATGCAGGATGGAGGAAAGCGGGCGTCAGCAGAAGTTACTATGCTTGCTGTTGATGGCTCTATCAAATCGCTTTGGTTCGCAGCAGAAAGCTGCATTCGTCAGAGTGGTACACATCATCGCTACATTGAAGGCTTTGATGTAAATGAAGATGGTTCACTTGAACTAATCACTGGCTCTTAAGGTAAGGAAGGAATCTATTATGAAAAAGCTAGTTACTATCGCTGCCGTTCTGTCGATGTTTGGTTCAGCAGCATTTGCAAATCAAGTCACTGCAACAGTTGTTGATATGCGTGAGACATATCGGGATGCAGTAAAGCAAGTACCTGTACAAAGCTGTCAAACAATTGACGTGCCTATTTACAAAGAAGTAGTTACTGGCGGCGGTGCGTCCGGTGGCGATGTTCTTGGTGGCATGATTATCGGTGGTCTTCTTGGTAAAGGTGTATCAGGCGATGACAAAGGTGCAGCAGCCGGCGCAATTCTAGGTGGTATGGTTGCCGCTGATAAGAAGCAACAACGTGAAACTGTTATCGTTGGTTATCGTCAACAACAGCAATGTTCAACTGTATACGAACAGCAACAAGTATCTGTCCGCGGAGATAACGTGGTAACTGTAGAACTAGATAATGGAAAACAGTACGAATTTTATACTAAAGGTTGGTATAAAAACGGAACTGTTGTATTTTTGAACTTGGATCTACAAAAGTAAACTACGAATAACACTTATACTCCCTCTGGTGATAAATACAGTTAGAAGAGGTCTTCACACCAGAGGGAGATAAAATTATGTTTTTTCCATTATTAGTGTTTGTAGTAGCAATTTCAATTGCGGCAATCGCAGCGTGGTTTTCAGTCGTCGGTCTAATGGCGATTTTTGCCGCCTCAGCGATCCCTGTTGCTATTATGGCAGGCTCATTAGAAGTAGGTAAACTAGTTACCGCTTCGTGGGTATACAGAAACTGGAAGAGGGCACCGTTTCTACTTAAATCATATCTAACATTCGCTACTGTTGTCCTAATGTTTATTACATCGTTAGGTATCTTTGGCTTTCTATCAAGTGCTTACCTAGAACAAGCCGCAGAGGGTAAACAATCAACAGCAAAAATTGAACGTATTAGTAATGATATTCTTCGTACAGAAGATATGATTTCTCGTACAGAAGTTAAGATTGAAAAACTAGAAAACGAAACATCAAATGATACAAGTGATATTCAAGCACAGATTGACGCAGAACAAGAACGTATGGATAAAGCGTTTGAGCGTGTTCAGCCTGCGATTGATGAACAACTTGCTATTATTGATAATGAACAGCGCGGCTCAGATGACCAAGTACAAGCGTATCTACAGCAACTTGCAAATGTAGAAGATACACTAGGTCTAATTCAACAATACATTGCTAATGACGAAATCAAAAAGCTACAAGCACTTGTTGGCGCAAGAGCAGATGGTAACTATGGTTCTCGTACAGCAGCAAAAGTTGATGAATTCCGTGACACACAACTAGCAGAAAAAGAAAGACTAACAGCGATTATCGAGGATATTCGCAGTTCAGTTGACAATACTGTAGTTGAAACAGCACGTGAAGAAATCAAACGCTTACGCAATCAGGCAAATGAGAATGTTCAAAAGTCACAAGAAACTATTGACCGTTTACGTTCACAACTAAATGCAGTTGCGGCAGTAGACAATTCAGCAGAGATTGATGCACTTATTGAAAAAGTACGTGAAGGTGAAACTTACATTGAAACTCTAATTACCGAAAAGTTCGAATTAGAAACAGAAGTTCGTAAGTTAGAAGCAGAAGTTGGTCCTATTAAATATATCGCAGATATGGTATATGGTAACCAAGATCGTGGTTCAATTGACGAAGCAGTTCGTTGGTTAATCATTGTTTTCATCTTTGTATTTGATCCATTAGCAGTTCTACTACTAATCGCAGCAAACTTTAGTTTCTTAAATCGTAACAACCATGATAATCGTCAGGAAGAAATCTTTGACTCACTATTTTCAAAGAAAAAAACACTTGACAAAGAACCAGAAATAAGCGATAATGAACATATTGTGAAAGTTGAAAATGAAGATGCTACTGTAGCAAAAGAAGTTTCAATTGAACAGATGATTAAGAGTGCATCACCAGAAGCACTTGCTATCGTTGAAAAAGAACTTGAACGTGAGATAAATACTCGCAAAGAAAAATCAAATGGTTGGTTAGACGACCTAAACAAATAAGACAAAGGTGACTCGTGACTGATAAACAAGATTACACATGTTCGTTCTGTGGAAAGCAGAAAGAAGAAGTCAAAACACTAATCGCAGGACCAAGCCAATATATTTGTAATGAATGTGTTGATTTGTGCTATGATATTATCCACGAGAAGCGTAGTCAAGAAAAGCAAGACTATGACGGCGACATGCCAACACCAGACGAGATTAAGGAATTCCTTGATGCTCATATCATCGGTCAAGATGAAGCAAAAGAGGTGTTGTCGGTCGCCGTTTATAATCACTATAAACGTATTAATGCAGATACCAAAGATGGTATCGAACTAGATAAATCAAACGTAATGGTTCTAGGACCAAGTGGCACGGGTAAGACACTACTAGCAAAGACTATTGCTAAATTCCTAGATGTTCCTTTTGCGCAGATTGATGCGACATCATTAACAGAGAGCGGGTATGTAGGTGACGATGTTGAGAACGTAGTTCAACGTCTTCTTATTGCTGCCGATTTTGATGTATCAAAAGCAGAACAAGGTATTGTATATATTGACGAAATCGATAAAAAAGCTAAGAAGGGCGAGAACGTATCTATCACAAAAGATGTAAGTGGTGAAGGTGTACAACAAGCACTACTGAAAATTGTAGAAGGTACAACTGTTCGGGTCCCACCTGGTGGTGGTCGTAAACATCCTGGACAGGATATGCTTGAAGTAGATACTACAAAAATTCTATTTGTTGTAGGCGGAGCGTTTGTTGGACTTGATAAGATTATCGATAAGCGTATTTCAACAGGTTCGGGTATCGGCTTCGGTGCAGATGTATTCAACAAAAACGATAAAGATATCAATGTGCGTGAAAATGTAGAAGCACAAGATGTTATCAAGTATGGTGTTATTCCAGAATTTATGGGGCGTTTTCCAGTTCTTGTAGGACTTGATCCTCTAACAGAAGATCAACTTGTTCGTGTGTTGACAGAACCAAAGAATTCTATCGTATCGCAGTTTAAGAAACTATTCTCACTTGATGGTGTAGAACTAGAACTTGCTGATGATGCATTACATGCTATTGCTAAGATGGCAAGTAAAGATAAGACGGGCGCACGTGGCTTGCGTACAGTAATTGAAAAGTCACTACTTAAACTACAGTTCAAGTTACCAAAACTTGCACGTGAGGGTCTTAAATCAGTACATATCACAAAAGACTTTATCGAAAACGGAAGTGACCCTATTCTAGTATTCGATGATAGCATTGGAAAGGTTTCAAAAAATCTAAATGAATAAGTTTCGTAGAAACGATGACAGTCCACAAAATCAAGGGCCTGTCACAAATGAACGTATTCGTTCAAACGAGTTACGTGTAACAACACACGATGGTGAAGCATTAGGCATTATGTCTAAACAAGAGGCGCTAAACTTAGCACGTCAACAGGATATGGATTTGATCCTAATTGTGCCAAAAGCAGAGCCTCCCGTAGCAAAAATCATCAGTTTGAATAAATATAACTACGAACTTAAAAAGCGGGAAAAACAACAAGCAAAGAATGCCCGTGCTAATGCTATAGAAATTAAAGAGGTGAAGTTTAGACCAGGGATCGGTAGTCACGACTTGCAGATTAAAATGAAGCAAGCGCAAAAGTTTATCGACGGCGGAGCTAAAGTTAAGATTACGATACAAATGCGAGGACGTGAAAACGCAAAAGCACAAGACGTGCTTGGGCATTTTATTGCTGAAATTAATGAACACCTTGATAATTTCAAATTTGAACAACCGCTAAAACTTGCGGGTAACAGGATATTAGGTGTAATACAAAAAGATGAGTAGACATTACATAAAAGGAAATGACACTGACAGATACGCTAAGTCAGGCTTGACAGTTGAAGTAAAGAACGGTAATTTTGACCGTGCTTTGCGTAAATGGAAAAAGAAATGTACCGAAGAAGGTATTGTACAAGAAGTACGTGACCGTAAACAGTATGTGAAAAAGAGTGAAGTAAAGCGTAAAGCGAAAGATGCAGGACGAAAGCGTTGGCTTCGTAAACTACGTCAAGACGAGTGGAATTAAAAAAGGGGAGCAAATGCTCCCCTTTTAACCTTTATCTAAGATAAAATTAGATTAGATGTTCTGTTGATTCGCCAACAAATACTTCTTCAAAAATTGGTCTTTTGATGCTAGAATTAAGTTCTGCTTCAATATCAATGCTGTTAAGGTATTCGTTATACACTTCTTCACTATCATGTACAACAGTTGCAATTGCCTCGAAACCATCTTCTGATAAAGATTCTTTAAAACGTGTTTCGTCATCAATGCTAATATTTGTACCTGAAAGAGTATCGACTAGTGCTTGGCGATATGCTGTATAGTCATTTTCTGTAAGGAACTGTTCTACTGATTCATACTGTTTAACAATATGTGGGTAGAAAATTTTTGTTACTTTATACATAGTAGGGGATCCTCCTATAAACTGTTTCTTTTTAGCTGCTAAATAGACTTATGTAGTCTATAACTATTTATCAAAAATGTGAGGTATTATGATTGACTTAGACGAATTAGATTTAAGAACACTGCAACGTGAAAGCGCACGTGCATTAATGACAATGGACGGAACGAGTGCAGGAATTTCACGTTTCAACAAACAGGCACACCACAATAGTCAACTTTGGTACAAAGCTGTATTGAAAGAATACATTGAAAAGTTTGGTGACTTACCATGCAACGCAGGTCCTGCAAAAGACATTGTTCTTTTTTCAGAAAAACTTGGTGTATAAAAAATGTATTACATTCCGTATGAAATTGAAAGACGGGATTTAGTATGGCCAAGAGGAGCAAGCGGAAACTTTATATTATCGCAGCTACACATTGATACTAACATAACATACCATGTCAATGAAAAAAATGAGTATTTTTTTGAGCATTGTAAAGCATATACAGATGTAGATTACAGCACGTCTGATTCAACTTATGTGTATCTCAAAGATAATATGGATATTATCTATCAGTTAGCACATGATATAAAACAATTGAAAAATATAATATGGGAAGACCGATGGTTTCTTTCATTGCTAGTATCATTGCTGAATGATATAAAATCAATGGATTACTCGTTTTGTAAACATATTATTGATGGGTTAGATAAACCGTTACTTGCCAGAATATGCATACCAAAAGTGAAAAATAGTGTTTTGATATCAACTGGATATCATAATAAAATTCTTGCTAAATTTAAGCAAGAAAATATTATCATTTGTGGCAGACACGTCCCAGATATAAACAATTATCTAAATGTTGACCCATTAAATAAAGATTTTAAAAACTACCTTAATAATGATATAAATTATAATTTTGGTTATATTGGATTTGATGAAAATAGTAAATCACATGAGTATGTGACAAAGTTGCGTTCATTAAAACATAATGATAATACACTCTTTGCTATGAAGAATTCCCTATATCAAAAAGAAGTTATTAGAATTAAAAAATTACATCCAGAACACGAAAATTTTGATTGGGGTCTATTATTTTTTGAGAAAGCAGAGGATGAATGGGAAAGACTGTTTTGTTATTATGAAAAAAAACAGCAGTGGGATACATATAAAACACAAATTATAGAAAATGTCAATTTATATATGGAAAATAATGACAGAGTACTTGACATTGAATGATAAATATACTATATTAGTTACTAGGAGTTAAAATGACACAAGTACAAGAAGCATCATTATCACGTGTTTGGCAACACGCAAAGTCAGATAGACCTATTGCTCTATTAACAGCTTTCCGTGGTGAGTACGACCGTGAAGAAAATGTAAGACGTAACAAGCAACTTGCGGCAACTATCCGTAGGCTAGGTTATGGCTTCTTCTTTGTAGATGGATATTGGATTGAAAATCAAGGTACTCCAGAAGAAGTACATGTGTCAGAAGATTCACTTTTCGTTATTGCTCCAGAGGGATCAGACGAAAAGTTTCGCAAGCAGATGATTGAACTTGGTGTAAAGTGCAATCAAGACGGCGTTCTTATTAAAGATAAAGAGGGCGCAAAAGTCTATGATAAATCTGGTGGCGTAATGTTTGACGTGGGTACACTATCACCTGGCAAAGCGGGTGAAATGTACACTAAGTTGCGTAACAACAAAAAGTCAAACACTTTTGTTTTTGAAGGTGAGCGTGATGATATGGGTTTCATCAGCCGTCTACAAAAACTTGCGGGTGTTACTAAAGAGTAGTAGCATCTGTTTAACCGGGATCGCCTAATGGGGTCCTATATTCTTGCTTATTAAAGGAGAAACAACATGACAAGAGTAACAACACTAAACCTTCCTGAATTTCACCGCTCAGTCTTAGGCATGGATCGTCTAATGAACGATTTCAATAGACTAGATAACAGTGGATACCCTCCATATAATATCGAGTCAATCGGTGAAGACAAATATCAAATCACTTTAGCATTAGCTGGCTTTAAGCGTAGTGACTTAACTATCACTGTGAAAGATGGACTTCTAACAATCGAAGGCAAAAAAGACGAGATTGAACAAGAAGGACGTGAATTCATTCATCGTGGTATCGCAAATCGTGCGTTCCAACGTCAGTGGAAACTTGCTGAGTATGTTGAGGTAGTAGACGCAACTATGGAAGATGGTCTACTTTATGTTTTGCTTGAACGTCAAGTTCCAGAAGAAAAACAACCAAAGACTATTGCAATTCGCTAAGAATTGTAGTATGATAACAGGGAGAGGTGAGCAATTCACCTCTCTTTTTAGATAAATATTATACCAACTAATTTTAAGGACGAGAGAATGGCAGTAGATTCAAAACCAGAAAGCGAAGTAAGTGTATTATCATCTATCTCAACGATGATTGAACCACCAAAGCGTTACTATGTTATAATGCATAATGATGACGCAACTCCTTTCGATTTTGTCATTGACATCCTAGTAGAACTTTACAGACACGATGAACAAACGGCGGCTGACTTAGCAAACAAAATTCATGTTGAAGAAAAAGCGATTGTTGGTATGTATAATTTAGAAATCGCAGAACAAAAAATTGAAGAAACAGTCAGATTAAGTAGAGCGAATAACTTTCCGTTAACGGTGTCCCTTGATCAGGCAGACTGAGAATGACTTCATTTAAAATTTTACAATATAACACTGATAACCTGCGCCATGGCTGGGATTATTTTGTAAAGCATACTACTGATGTAGATTATGTAATACTTCAACGATTTCCTAAAAATAAAAGAATAGGTTTGTGTGAACTACTTGATAACGGTAAAGTATTCATGGTAGAAAGTGCGCCACCAAATGATTTATGTTTAGCAATTGGTAGACACAGTAGTACAACACAATTTTCAGGTACAGAATCAATAACATTACCGAGCGCACAGCATGTTATGGCATTAGATGATGCATGGCAAGGTTGTACTGCATTGAAGACAGTAGTTAATGGTGTTAATCTAGTATCGTTTCTTCCTTGTTATGAAACACATGGCGGTGAATATCCTATAGTATTCAGTGAGACAAAATCTGATATATTATTTTTACTTAATAAATTTAAAGATGAGCCCACTGTAATAATGGGAGACTTTCATGTAAATAATACTGATAGTAGAGTTAATCACCTGATAGAAAACGCAGGATTCACCTCTCATTTGGATAACCATAAAACATTTCGTAGTACATCAGGCGATGGTAATTTCTTTAACCTAGATAAGTGTATTTCTAACATTCCAATAAAATTATCAAACGTAAGAGTCGCAGATGTTGAAGACGGTGTGGGGCATATGGCTATCCGATATACGTTAGAAATTGATAAATAACTTCACATATAAATGAGCTAAACAATAATTATAAAGAAAAGCTCAGAGCCTAGAAGAGGACTAAAATGCCAAACCGTTCACCTATGGGTTTACGGAAGTACCAGAACTGGAATGGTTCACGCTGGATGTATACCCGTGAACAATCACAGTGGCACTTCGACCCAAATGAATTCACAAACGATTATCAACCCGTCTGTCAATTTGACGGAGACTGGGATTTCTCAGTCGAAAAGTGTATGAAACGTGTACAAGATTGTACATGGGCTACACGAAATCATTTCTCAAAAGAACCAGATGAAAATAAAAAACCAATGTATTCTGCAACTGCGGAAGAAATGGACTTGTTTAAAGTGGGCGCAAACCCTAAACAAGAGATATTTCAACGTGCATATGCCGAAGACATCGATATCTTTCAATCTATTGCTAAACATTTCAAAATGACTGATGTAGATGTGAAGTTTCACAATCAACGCCCAGGTCAAACTCTCAACTTACATATTGATAACTTTGCAGGACGCAAAGAACGTGGCAACAGTTTCAAGGAAATCAAAGCTGATAAAAACCCAAATGCGATGCGCAGGTTTGTCGTAATGCTTGACGATTGGAAATACGGTCAAGTGTTTATGCTTGGTAATCAAGTATGGCATAACTGGCGTCGTGGTGATTGTATCACTTGGGATTGGCGTGATATTCCTCATTGTACTAGTAACATGGGTTGGGATAATAGACCTATGCTACAGATAACAGGGTGGACTACAGATGAAACCCACGAAATTGTTAAGAGTGGCAGTTTCGATAATAAAGTAAAGGTATAAAAATGTTAGAATCTTATTTCATAGTTCTTATGCTTGGGGTCTTCTATGGTTTCTTCGTAGGTCTTATTCCGGTTGCAGGTGCTACTACTGGTCTGATTGCGATTTATAGTTTTGTAACATACTTTCAAGATCCTTATATGTTAGTTGTGTTTACCACAGCAATCGTTGTTACAAGCAGCATCGGTGATAGTTTCTGCGGTGTTGTTATGAACATACCCGGAGCAGGTGGCGCAGCAGCAACAATGGTAGATGGGTTTCCGATGTCTCGTAGAGGCGAAGCAGCCCGTGCGTTATCAGCGGCAATTTCAACCTCTTGGATCAATGGTTTGATTTGGGGTCTTGCTGTATTCTTGTTCTTACCTTGGTATACACAAATCGTACTATATTTTGGCACAGTGGAGATGTTTAGTTTCTTAATATTTGCTATGGTTTGTGTTATCTTTGTTTCTAGTAAGTATTGGTTCAGAGGTTTACTGGCACTGATTCTTGGTGTACTTGTAGGTCGTATTGGGATGGACCCAGTTACAGCGGCAGACCGTTGGACATTTGGTTGGGATTATCTAGCAGATGGTGTTCAGATTATTCCAGTAATGGCAGGGTTACTTGCTGTTCCAGAACTGTTCAGTGCTTATAGAATGAAAGCAGAAAAAATTCAACTCACAAACGGCGTTATTATGTCTCAACTTATTGAAGGCATAAAAGATACATGGCGTTGGAAATGGGACGGTCTACGTGGAGGTCTGATTGGCGGCTTCGTTGG
>Ga0255758_10003249_pt1 | contig 14456 bp, 15 predicted proteins | sample 011ome_24_FD_179958 | JGI IMG/M metagenome (GOLD analysis project Ga0255758, IMG submission 179958) | Coastal salt marsh microbial communities from the Groves Creek Marsh, Skidaway Island, Georgia - 011513CT metaG (version 2) | ecosystem: Environmental > Aquatic > Marine > Intertidal zone >...
ATATAGGTATTTATCAGAAAACAGATTATAGTAAAGAGAGTGTAGAATATTGTGGTATGACAATATCTTCTAGTCCTCTTGAATAGATTATCCTCTTGATATTTTTCTACTATTTTGATAAAAACATAGTGTCATATTGAATTGAGAAATATTATTTTTATCAATAGGATTGTCGTACTTATCTCTGAGTTCAAAATTCAATCTTTGTAAATTAGGTTCAATAGGATTTAAAACATGAACATTCTGGTTATTTCTGTCAAAGGTTGCAAATATTTGATTACCAAATGTTAAAATGTCTTGCGTAGTCGTTAATGTACTATTAATATTCACAGGTATATGCTCAAAATATTTTGCAATATGTTTTTCACTTTCATTTTGGACAACTGTGTCGTAAAATTTTGTGAATGCATCAATTGTATTTTTAATCTTATCATTGACATCCGTAATAACAAAATTTTCAATTTCATCAATTGCATTTTTGAGGTCACGGACCGTATATACTGTTGGATTATTTGCTGCAAATGTTGCAATAGTCAGAGTTTTTGTTACTAAAAATTGAAAGTCATCATTATTAAAGTCATCATTAGTACCAGAATTATATACCAAATCTTTAATTTTAATAACCAAATCAGATCCAAGAGTTAGTGTATCTGAAGCAAATTTCGAAACAACACAAGAATGTCTTTTAAAATCATTTAGATGAACATGAATGGGATAACTGTCTAAACCATATGTGTTTTTTCCAAGTTCATTATAGTTTATTTTAAAAACGTTGTCGGTTTTGATCAATGTTACTTCTGTTTTTAAAATCATTATGTAAACAACATCTCTCAAAGGTTCCAAAAGATTGACATTGAATACCCATTTATCGTCACCTTGAAAATCAACAGAAGAACTATCAATATGTACAAGTGTCTTGTTTAATATCTCATCTTCCATTTCTATATACTATTGAGATGAAAATATATAAAGAGATTACACATTGGTATATCAAAGCACAACGACCATACAATGGACTTTGTTAAAAGTATGAAATGCATTGGATATAATTTGGTTTCGAACTTTTATATTATCTTAAACATGATGTTTCCATTTTATTCAACAGATATTATTAACTTACAATACAAAACAATTGAATATCTAAATGAAAGTGAGTTTTTTGATAACAATAATCGCAAAAGAAAACGTTTCTGTATGTTTACTGAAAATCTTGTAAAAAAAAATAACGACATAATTGAAAAGATACGCCAAAAAGAAGAAGAAGACAATAACATCGAAAATTATGAAAAAGTAATTTATGAAAATCAAGATAAAGATGATGATTTTTCGGTAGAGGAAAATTCTGACACCGAATCACAAGATCTTTCTCAAACAGCATCAGAAAATGATGAAGAAAAATCAGATGACTCTGATGCTTCAGATGATTCAAATCATTCAAATGAATCCGAAAAAACAGGAGACACAGAAACTATTTATGAAGAATCCCTTGAGAAAAAAGAAAATTAAAAATATTTAAGTGTCTGGCGTTCTTTCCACTTTTCTTTCAAAATTGAAACAAAAGAGAGATTATTTCCATAACAATCCTTAGTAAGTATGGTATTTGGATATTGAAATTTTTTAATCAAAAAAAGTCTTTCTAAAGAGAGTAATGATTTAAACCTTGTTAAATCAAAAGAATCAATATTATTTAACAGGTTCATATATAAGAAGTATATGATTGTATGTGGTGTTCCCATCATTTCCTTATTTTTTTCTTTGATCGAAAAACAATCAGTAGATGCGTCTAAAACAAAAATACGCATATTCATATTAGAATCATCTTGAATTTTTATACAATTCGATGACATTTTTGATTTGATACCATTATCTTTTAAAAAATTGGTTAAACTGTTCATTGTTTTTGTTGGTGTCATGGATAATATAGAGATATCATTTCTATCTTCTTTCCATCTAATGTTATATTTTTGAAGCATATATGCATCTACACGAGGAATCTTATTGATTTTTAAGAACATATCGATTTGTTTGACAATGTCTAAATTAAACTCTTTCTTATTTTTTCGTATATGATTTGTCATGCTTTTTGGAATAATTGATTGTAACAATTCAAGTCTTTTTAAAATTTTCTCCCATCTGTAATAAGAACTTAATGGTCTCGCTAACTCAAAATGCATGTTAGAAAATAAAATAGCAAATGGAACCAATTTGTAATCATCTTCATAATATTTGTATAATTCGGATTTTTTTTCTGATTCAGAAATTTTCATCAAATTATCAAATTTTTTCTTGTCTACTTGAGTTATATCTGCAACAACAACAAAATTAACAATAACTTTAAATGTATTATCATGTAATGCCTTTCTAACTTTAATAAATTTGTATTTCTTATTTTTCAAATATTGTGCTAATTCATATGCATCTTTTTTTGCTGTTTTTGAAAAACAATCATAATCATTTACAGTATGTTCTTTGTAAAACCTTTTGGATTTGGGTAATAATAGATTTATTGCAAAACCACCATACAATAACAAATTTTGTTGTTTTATAAATTCACCAACATCATCCATGAGAGTTTGAGTATTTAAATATTGATGTTTTATGATACTGTTTTCAATATCATCAATTAATTTCTTGATAATCGTCATCAAATTTCTATACTTTGTGGATATATTAATTTAAATTATGTTTTAAAGTATCGCGAAAGACCTGGTATATAACCTGGTCTATCGCCTGGTCTATAATCTGGTCTATAACCTGGTCTATCGCCTGGTCCATAACCTGGTCTATCGCCTGGTCCATAACCTGGTGCATAGACTATTGTATTAACTGGTCTGTTAACTGGTGTATTGACTGGTGCATTTAAAATAGATAATAAATCTGAAATAGTTTCTTTTTTGTCATCTTTATTTATTTAGTCTAGTCTATCTAGTGTCTTCAATATATCATTTGATAATAAATCTTCTTTTATTGCATCATTTTCATTGTTTAAATCAAAATCACTTAATAATTTTGGTGAAGTTTCTTTTTGATCATCTTTATTTAACGAGTCGGGTGTGTTAAAAATATCGTTCGCTTTATTAAATATATCATCATCTTTGTTTACTTCTTTTATTGATGAAGATTTGACCTTATTTTGTAAAACATCTGGTGCTACTGAGACTGGTGTATTTACAGTTTCAGAAGAAGAAACAGTTGTTGGATTTTTAGGTAGTTTTGTTCTGTTAACAATATCATGTCTTTTTATATCATTTGCTGCAATTTTTAAATCATATAATATGAAGTACTTGTTGAAAAGTTCTGATATACCAGATTTAGTCATCATTTTCAAATCTATCACATCTTTTTCAAAAAGGGTATAATTTGTATGATTTAAAAGTGCTCTAAATAAATATTCATTGTTTTGTAAATATGTAAATATATCTTTTAATGGAAGAATCATAGATTTTGGTATTTCTTTATCAAGTTCTAGGAAATATAACTGATTAATATATGATATCATATCACCTCTTGCATAAGAATATTCCAAATCACTATGAACCTCGTTAGATTGTAATTTGGAATTGCGCCTATATTCAACAGAATTTATAAGGATAATACGAAGCATTTGTTCGTCTACTTCTTGGTTCATTATTTGTTTAGAATATTTTTCGATTTCACTTTGCGAAGGATTTCTATTCAATATATTTTTATACAATGATATAACTGTGTATTCGTGATTAACCTGTTCTGGAGATTTCACATCGTCTTTATAAAGATTCATTGAATAAGGTAAGAAAGCATCACCTATTGGATCTTCTATGGATATTGTATTATTGTAATACATGGTTTGTAATCTTTGATTGATAGACTGTTCAAACATAGTTGGTGGAATAATAGGTGGTTGAAGTTGTTGTATTATTGCTATATTTTCAATTGCATTCGCTTGTAAATTTGATGTTGATATACCATAAGGACTTCTATATGACGGTATATCAAATTGAACTTTTCTTATGAGTTCATTGGGATTTGATGTTATTTTATCAAGAAGTTCAAACTTATTAGATTCAACAGGTGTTAAATCACTTGATTGCAACATATTTTGATAAGTTTGTGATAAATCAATATCTGAAGAATTCATGATTGCATTAGAAGTATTTTCCATAATTTCATCAGACGTCACAAAATGCTCATAGAAAGGTATCAAATATTTACATCTTCTTGTATTTACAAAAATTATATATGAAATAACAATGACCAATAAAACAATCAAAGCAATCTCTTTCGAGTTCATATCTTATTATATGAGAATAATTTTAATTCACTTTAAATTACTCTAAAAAACAAAAAGTAAAAATATTTGTATTATACTATGTTATAAATACGAAAGACGGTATTCATTATAAGTCCTACCACATCGACATTGACTGCATTTCCAAATTGTTTATATGCTATTTTATCATTTTTTGGAATCATGAAATCATCAGGAAATGATTGTAATCTTGCACATTCTCTTGGTGTTATGAATCGTTTTTCTGCTGCATAGATAGGTGTTTGTACAATAGCAACAAGTGTTGGAAAGTAATGTGCTTTTTTTACTCTTATTCCTGATTGTCTAAATTGAATAAAGTAATTCCATATACTGTCATTTTCTTTTTTCTTACCAACCTGCCATTCTAATTTACAATATATCTCACGTTTATTTAGGATTTCTTTGTTTTTTTCATACCATGTATCCCATTCTGATTTATATTTACGGTACAAAGGTTTATTCTTTTTAATATAATCTTGTTTCCAAGATGCAATAGACGCAAATTCTTCTTCAGAATAATTTTTCTGAAATTCGTTACAAAGAATTGTCGGACTCAATGTTTCGTTCGTATCAAATTTGTTAATAATGTCGTCCCAAATATTCAATACATTTTCTAACTCTTTAGAAATTCTATATTTCTGTGTTATACTTGTGTCGTTTTCCAATATTTTTGAAAAATCGATTTCTTTATTTGGTAAAACAAGTTCAATATTTTTATTTTTATCATATATATCATTTCTGATACATACGAATATGACTCTTTCCCTCTGTTGAGGAATACCAAGTTGATGCGGACTTAACTCGAATATTGTTTTGTTATCTTCGACATAATAACCTGATTCATTGATTCTTTTGATAATATGTTCAAATGTTTTGCCATTATCTATTCGTTTAATATGTTTTACATTTTCTAAAAACATAAATTTGGGTTGCTTCTCTTTTGCTATTCTCAAAATATCTTCAAACAATTGACCTCTTTTATCACTCAAATTCCTTTTTTTTCCAGCATTACTAAATGTTTGACACGGAAACCCTGCAGTGAGTATATCAAAATCAGGAAGTTCTTTCTCGTTTATTGTTTTAATATCCTTTTCTGGCATAATACCATAGTTTTCGAAATATGTTTCTCTGCATTTTTCGTCAATATCACATGCCATAACACATTCAAAATTTTCATTTCTTTTTAGTGCTTGATGAAACCCACCTATACCACAGAAAAGATCTACAAATTTTACCTTCTTTGACTTGGAACTGTGATAATCTTCAATCTTTTTTATCAATTCTGCCTTTTTTTGTCCTGAACACGAATTGATATTCAACTCTTTACAAATTGATAAAAGTTTGTTACGATTCAATTGTGTATAATCCATAATATAATACCACTTAGTATTATTATATCATTTTTTTATTTTTCTTTTTGATCAGAAGATCCAAACCCACCATTGTCTCTTTTACTCGTTTCTATATCATACGATTCAATCATATCAGAAAATACCTGTTTTCTTGTTATTAATTGTACACATTTGAACGGAAAGGTAATATCAGGAGATTCGTCATCGATTTTTGTCAAAGCAACAAACAGTTCACCTTTGTATGAACAATCAATTATTCCTATAGAATTCGCAAGCATATATCCAGACTTAATTATTGATGATCTTGGTACAATTTCAACATAATAACCCACAGGAATATCTAATTTTATTCCTGTTTTATACATTGATGTTTTGGCATTGATTTTCTTGTGAATTCCTATAATAGTTACATCGTGTCCTACGTCTGAAAAATTTGCTTTCGTTGGAACAATTGCAGAATCGTCAATTCTCAATACTTTTACTGAAGGTTTTTCATTTTGCAAAAGTTTAATAAACTCTGTATATTGTTTGCTTTTTGAAACAATACTTACATTGCTATAAATAATTCCCAAAAGATCAAGAACATTTACACCACTGTATACAATTTGACTGAGATTAAACAATTTCATTTCTTTGTACGGAATTCCGAAGAATTTTGCAAAGATTTCCAAATTTTCTTTATTATAACAAGTGATATTGCATTTTACACAATCGTTATTAACTGAGATATAACCATGTTTTTCAAAATATGCCTTAATGTATTCTATGGCAATTTTTCTCTCATGTCGCGCGATAAAATAACTTATATCAGAATTATTACACGACAACGAAACCTTCATATTAGTTTGATTCAATATATCCTTGATCATTGACGATGAATTTATTGTGGCATATTCATTATCATCTACATCAAAACAATCAATATTTAATTCTGGTGTATCATAAATTTTAAGAGCAACATGTTCGTCGTTTTGATTAGTATCTATTTCATTGATATTGAACACAATCTTTCCCAGCAAATATGCTTTTTCACAATTGTCAATTGTTTGAAAATAATCCTCGCTGATTTTCATGTTAGTATATAATATACTCATAAGTCTTAAATATTTATTTTATATAAGAGTTTACCTTATCCAATTATATAATCATGATTCCAAAAATTGTTCACCAAACATGGCGTTCTTCTGAACTTCCAGTGTTATTTCGTAAAATTCAAACCCATAATACAGAAAAGATGTCAAATTTTGAATTCAAATTATGGAGTCATTCTCCTGGAACACCAGATATTGACATTTTCATAGAAAAAGAATATCCTGAACTTTATGAAATTTATAAAAAAACAAAATATGGCGTTCAAAAGGCAGATATTGCAAGATTAGCAATTCTACATAAATTTGGTGGCGTTTATTTCGACTTAGATATCCTTTGTTTAAAGAACATTGATGATCTTATTGATTTGGAAAGCGACTATATGTTTATTGCAATGGAACCATCAATACAAACAAAATCTATTTTCAATAAGGAAAATATGCTATGTAATGCATTCATAGCAATTCCAGCAAATCACATTATAACTAAAACCGCATTAGGAAAAATAGTTGAAATATATAAACAAAATGGAGACAGTATTTTCAATACGTTTAATTGTTTTGGTTCTGATATTGTTACACTTTCCATTTTATCTGATGATAACTTTGAGAAATGTAAATTTGTGAAAAGAGATTTGTTATATCCTATTTCTGACCCCAAGTTACAATCTTTGCCATCGTGCAAAAATGATATTGAAAAACTCAGAAAAGGAGACTATGATGATGCATATATGGTACACTATTGGATACATAGTGATTTCGAATCAAAAGAAAAAATTGAAAATTTCATCTATGATAGTTCGTGTGACATTCATACAAATGTTTTTCGATTTTTTAAGAATCTTTATACAAATAATGAATTTCTTAAGATTTAAACCCTTAAAGATTTAAAATGGCACAAACCAAATTAAATCTTTGTTGCTAGTCATTGCTCAGGACTATGTAAATTTTGGGTTGGAGATTATAATTAAATAATCCGAACGAGCATCATTCTCAGTCGTGCAACTGACCTGAAACCTTATAAAAGGTTAATATGTAGCAGAATACACCCTACACGCGTTTTGGCTTCATCGAGAAATTCACAGTCAAACAGACACAATAAGAATAGACATATGCAAATCAACCAGACCTCCCAACATTCAAAATATAACAAATAATAATATACCAAACGCAGAAACAATAAATAATGTGAATAAGCAAAAAAATAAAAATTGATATAACACGTTGATACATTTGTGTTTATATGTCTCTTAGAGTCGCATCTATGTTTGCTGGATGTGGTGGATTAGATTATGGATTCTATCAAAAAACTGACAAATATAACATCGTATATGCAAATGATTTTGATAAAGATTCTTGTGATACGTATTATAAGAATTTTCATCATCGGCCCGTATGCGAAGACATTACCAAAATTGAAGATATTCCAGATTGCGACATATTAACAGGTGGATTTCCTTGCCAAGGTTTTTCTGTTGCAAACATTTACAGAAATGAAAGCGACAACAGGAACATTCTTTATAAAGAATTGGTTCGTTTATTGAAATTGAAGACACCCAAGTACTTCTTGTTTGAAAATGTTAAAGGAATAACCAGTTTGGGTGGTTATCATAACAATGAAGACAAAAAGAAAAAACAAGGCAAAGTGTTCAAAATGATTGTTGCTGATTTGGAAGATTGTGGTTACGACGTTCGTACCAAATTATTTAAAGTCAAATGGTACGATATACCTCAGAATAGGGAAAGAGTAATATTCATAGGAATCCGAACAGACATTTCAAGCAAAATCAATTTCCAATGGCCAGAGGAAAAACAGGTAATAACAAAAAATTTGAAAGATGCGATAGGTGATTTACCTCTTGAATATGATGTTTCAATACAGCACATTGGTACAAAACATAAGGTAAAAATCACAGGATATATTGGTAATAGAAAATTAGAGTGGGACAATATATCGCCAACAATTACAGGTAGAGGAGGGGGAACAGGTGGCCCAGTTATAAATATTCATCCAAGTGCTACAAGAAGAATGACTGTCAGAGAATATGCTAGAATTCAAACCTTTCCAGACGATTTCACATTCTGTGGGAGTATTTCTTCAATGTATAGACAGATTGGAAATGCTGTCCCTCCAAAGTTTTCAATCGTTCTTGTTGATATAATATCAAAAATAGAAGAACAACTATAATACTTTACATCTTGGATTGCCACTTGTTATACGATTGCATATAATGTTTTGTTTGTTTTTCACAATTTTATAACCCTTTTTTTCATCAACAACCACGAGAGAAATGTCGTCAAAAACATTACGAACTACTTCGTTTAACAATTCTATTAACGTCTTGTCTTTGAAGATCTCCATGTCATCTTTTATTGCATTTGAAATTTGAGCTTTGATATAAATATCATTTCCACCTATTTTCTCATATTTTTCGTCGATGGATATTTGTTCATATGACAATTTGCCATACGCGTCTATTATATTGTATTTGTATTCATTGCCGTCATATGACGAATACAATTTTATATTTTTTTTGTCTTCGAAAACTGTAATTGTTTTGAGAAGTTCTATAATTTCATTTGCTTTTTTCAAATTTGTTTGAGATACCTCATTTTTTCTTAATCCATGTATAAGTGGTGTTCGTGATTCATCTTCGATTTTCTGAATACATTCTTCAATTTCTGGGAAAGATTTAACATCTTTTAGTTTTGACACATTCTCAAAGATTCTTATAACATTGCTAATTAATCTTGTATATTCGGGCGACACCTTTACACCCAATCTGAAACTTTCTTGACTATCCAATTCTTTCACTTCAAATTTTTCTCCGTTCTCTGTCTGTAAATCATATGAAACATTTTGTCCCAATGGTTTTGTACCAAATTCTGCAGCCAGTTTGTATTCTCCTTTTCCTACACCTTTTGTTATTTTATCGTAAGAAACGCTCTTTGATAAATTTGTCCACGGTTGCCATTTATCATATGATATCTTTGTATTCGTTATTGGTATTGATTGTGTTATTCTTTTTACACGAGTAGTAACTCTTGTTTTTTCATTCATTATTGTTCTATATTTCTTATTAATCCCAAATAAAATATATTATTTTATTTGGTTATATAAACACATTAAGAAATTGTTGTGGAAAATAATCATATTACAGATTGTGATTTTAAAAAAATATTGCAAAGTGGAATTCATACAGTTCCTTTATACATTGAAAAAAGCACATTTTGATAAGAACTTTCCTGAGAATAAAAATATCAAATACACTGCTGATAACAAATGTCACGTAATGGAAGATGATTCGTGGAAAGAAAAAGACATTGGATTACTTTCAAAAAATTTAATTAAAGATAATACAGAGGTCCTCCTAATGTACTGTGATAATAATGAAATCAAATTATTAAGTGAAATAAAAGAAACAGAGAAGTATGAACATATTCGAAACAAACTATTCATTATTTACAACAAGACAGATCATGAGAATTAGTGTTCTATCAAAAATAAAAGATCTTATCAAATGTTCATAATAAAAAAACCACTTTTTCGTATGAATCTAGGAACGACAAGGGGGGGAGAGAGGGGGTCAAAAACGCAGTAAAAATTGATTTATGGTATGGTATTTTTATTTACACCAACAAAGATTTAATTTGGTTTGTGCCATTTTAAATCTTCGTTGGTGTAAAGCACTATATAAAGATATACATCGTCTTGTAGGTAAAGAGTGATTGAAATATGTATCAATCAAGTATTCGAGATAAAAAAAAACATAAAAAGTTTAATCATGTAAGAACAGACAATTATTTCATTAATCAAGAAGTTGAAGAATTTGCATATGTGAAAAAACTTTTAGGAAATTGTAGAGTTCAACTCATAACAAATTCTGGGATTGATGCTATCGGAATTATTCGCGGAACACTTCGCAAATTCAACAAACGAATCCTAATTGAAACAGGTGATATTGTTGTCGTATCTAAAAGAGACTTTCAAGATTCAAAAGTAGATATTGTTCATAAGTATAATCAAGAACAAGTGAATCTTCTGATTCAAGAAGAAAAATTGTCGAATATTCTTTGTAATTTTTATAACAATCATACTCCAGTTATTGTAGAAAAGACAAACGAATATAATAACGATAGTTATATTGATTTCGGAGAGATGTCGGATTCGTCTTCTTCAAACTCTTCAGAATAAAAAAGTACATTTCTGTTATTTTTTTAAATTTTAAAAATAAAATAAAATAATTTTTGTTTTGTAACATACATGTACTTTTTTGATTCATAAACGACCAGAATAACGTGTATGATTTTTATTCATATTAAAAACTTTTTATATCATAAATGAACATATATAATTTATTCGATGATATTGTTTTTATTTATTCAAATGAAACACCTTATATTTTGGAAAAACAAAGGTATTTTGAAAAACGCAATATTCCTATTCAGTTTTTATATGCCGAAAATGATTTGGATGGATGGTGTTCATTACAAGCAATCCAATCTGCATATAACAATAACTCAAATACTTTACTGATATTTAAAGACGATTTTATTGAAAATTCATGGTTTACAGAAGAACGCTTATTAAAGTCAATTGAATTTATGCAGAATAATATTGATTGGGATATTTTTTGCCTTGGATATTCATTATTTTATAAAAGTTTTTGGAATTACTCAAAAGTAACAAATGATATAATTTTACATAGTCCTTCTCAATTCAACGTCATATGCTACACTAGAAATGCAATGAAAGAAATACTTGATAATTATGAAGATTATATGGGTATTATTACTTACGAAGAATATATTTCAAAATTTATTCATTGTCAAACTTATTGTATTTGTCCGACATTATTTGACAATACATCGCATCGTAATCGATTTCTTGTAGGATTTCAATATAGTTTAACAGGTATAAAATACGAATTTTGGAATAAATATATTTATTTATTAATTATATCAATTATAATGTTTTACATTAAAAGAACTATAATTTCAAATGTTTCTTTGAAAAATAAAAAAATTGATTCTAATCAAAATAATAACTTCAATGATTTCTATCAACAGTTGCTTCGATGACTTTGAAGTTCTTTATTGTTTTATATTAGCATATTTCTATACGATTATATTTGTTTGTTATTATGTGCAAAAATTGCGATATAAAGTTTTACAATATGAAGATACAATATATAAAAATAATTGTGTTATAAAACTGTTACAAAAAGATATCATTGATTTGCAAGATAATCAGAACAACATTTCAAAATACAGATATGCAATGTTTTAAAATTATATTTTTATGATTTTTCCCTGACTATTATATAGACAGGGAAACTATTTTATGGATGCATATGCATTAGTTATATTTCTTATAGTAATATTTTTGGTATCAGTTGTTGCAATTGTGATATATAACGCTCAAAATCCTTCAACCAAATATGATGAAAAAGATGGTTTAAATAATAGATTTGTATCGGTAAGTAAACATGACGCAGATATTGAAAAGTCTATACAAGAAAATTCAAAATTACACGCAAAAATTGACGAATCATTAAAAAATTCGTTTGATGGTAATTATGATAATTTGAAAAATAAACCAACTTTATTTGACGGAGACTATCGGAAGTTAAAGAATAAACCAAACATAAATAGTGACGATTTGAGTGATTACAATAAACTAACCAATAAACCCGATTTGTTTAATGGGCAATATGACAGTCTCATAGGAAAACCTTTATTGTTTGATGGAAATTGGAGTAATCTTCATCATGTACCTTCTTTGTTCAATACATCTTGGGAAAAAATTGAAAATAAACCCCATAGGTATCCAACAGATTGGAATAAAATAGATGGAAAACCAGACAGATATCATACGAATTGGGATATGATTTATGGAAAACCTATTAAGTACGATACAACATGGGGTCAAGTTGAAGAAAAACCTGAGAAATTCGACACAACATGGGGTCAAGTCGAAGGAAAACCAGATAAGTTTGACACAACATGGGGTCAAGTTGAAGGAAAACCCGATAAATTTGACACAACATGGGATCAAGTTGAAAATAAACCTAATAAATTTGATACAACATGGGACCAAATTGACAGTAAACCTGATAAATTTCCAACAAAATGGGATATGATCGAAGGAAAACCTGTAACTGGTCAGGCAGCAATCGACAACTGGGCAGAAAATGAATTAAAAAAATTGTTAGACGAAAAAGCATCTACTGTTCATACTCATAATATTACAGAAATTCAAGGATTTAATCCAGCAGATTATGCTTTGTCAAATCACAATCACGCCTATGAAAATATAACAGGATTATCTGCAGAGTTGGACAAAAAACAAAATTCATTAACAGCAGGTGACAACATTATCATAAGCAGTGGAAAAATATCAGCATTGCATCCTAATTTAGAACCATATGCTAAAAAATCAGAAGTTACTAGTGATATAAAAACAAAAGAAGAAGGTATCCTGCAAAAAATAGATAAAAAACAAAATAAATTGACAGCAGGTGCTAATATAACAATAAACAATACTAATAATACTATATCTGCGTCGCATCCTAATTTAAGTGGATATGCAACTAAATCATCTTTAAGCGGATATGCAACACAAGCATCTTTAAATTCTACAAATACAAAATTGAATGCAAAACAAAACAATTTAACAACCAGTACAGATATATCAGTGAGAAATATTACAGCATCACATGTTAATGGAGTTTCAAAACATCAAATCAATAATTTAAGAAATACAAATAGAGATATCCAAACTCAGTTAAATGAGAAATCAAATACCAATCATAATCATGATAGTGTATATGCCAAAAAAAATCATAATCATTATAATTCTCAACCTTCATCTGTTTCAAGACATGCACATAACATATTCAAGATTTCGGCAAATTATATAAATGGAAATACAAATTTTCAAAATGGTGCATTATTATCAATAGTGCTAGAAGATGATCATTATAATGATGTATACTTTTTAGGTTTTGTTGTCGCAGGAAAATGGAAAGATAATGTTGAAATTTGGGAATTGATTGGACTTTTTTGGAAAAAACGCAGGGCTTGGGAACCAAGAGTCATTCCTTTGGCACAAAAAGGATTTATACAAGAGGGGTGGTTTTCTGAAAGTGGACACATGTATATTACTTTTTATGCAGGTGGTCATGACATAAATAAAATCAAGTATAGATGGATTTAAATATATTTACAATATTTCAAAGATAATTAAAAAATGATTTAAGATTTTATTTTTGCATCTACATATGAAATGGAAGATGATTTAAGTTCTTGTTGGAACATATTAGAGGACTTCAAACAAGAATTGAACAACATAGAAATTAATAATGAAGTATGTTCTTGTGGTTCTAGTGAAATTATTGTAGAAGAAACTATGCAAATTTGCAAACAATGTTATTCTGTCATAGGAAGGGTTATAGATAGTTCGGCAGAATGGAGATACTATGGTGCAGATGACAACAGAGATGGTGACCCTTCTAGGTGTGGATTGCCAACAAATACACTTCTTCCACAATCATCTCTTGGATCAATGATTGGTGGGAGCAAAAATGACAATATCGACATTAAAAGAATTCGCATGTATCAATTATGGAATTCTATGCCATATTATGAAAGAACTCTTTGGAATGTTTTTGAAAAACTTACTTCAAATACTTCTAACAATGGAATTCCACAAAAAGTTATAGATGA
>Ga0255758_10003253_pt1 | contig 14451 bp, 20 predicted proteins | sample 011ome_24_FD_179958 | JGI IMG/M metagenome (GOLD analysis project Ga0255758, IMG submission 179958) | Coastal salt marsh microbial communities from the Groves Creek Marsh, Skidaway Island, Georgia - 011513CT metaG (version 2) | ecosystem: Environmental > Aquatic > Marine > Intertidal zone >...
CTGTATGTGACGCATCGCCGTTACGAATAGGAGAGTTGATTGCACGAATTGAACCTGCACCAACACCAATACCCGCTTTTTGTGAGACATATTTTACAATTGCACTTGAGGTCGCATTGATTGAATCAAGCGAGTCATCAGTTTCAATTAGGACACAGGATGAAAATTGTCTCTGTGGTGTGCGCACCCCTGCCATAACTGGCGTCGGTAGTGAAATGTCAAAATTACTTACAGCGTCATAATAATCTTTCACCCAACGCATTCTTTCGTTGCGAGGATACTGACTGAAAAGTGTCGCAGCAATAAGAATGTATGCCATTTGTGGTGTTTCGAATAGTTGTTTCGTTACTCTGTTCTGTACTAGATACTTTCCACGAAACTGTTCCATTCCAACGTATGAGATATTGAAGTCACGTTCATGTTTAATGAAACCGTTAATCTTATCCCATTCTTCTTTTGTATAATCTTCTAGTAGAGCAGGATCATAAAAACCTCTTTCAACGTTCTGTTGAACAAGATCGAATACATGAATTGGTTCAAACGTACCATATACATCTTTACGAATATGATAATTAATCAAATTACCTGCTACCCACTGATAGTTCGGTGTTTCTTCACTAATCAAATCAGCGGCTGCTTTAATAAGGGTCTCCTGAATTTCAGAACTAGTAATACCATTATAAAACTGAATATGAGATTTCAGTTCTACTTCGCTTGCGCTTACACCATTGATGCCGTCACAAGCAAAAAATACAACTTTATGCATTTTTTCTAGGTCTAATTCTTCTTTCGTTCCATCCCTTTTAGTAACTTGAATATTACTCATTGTTTTTAATTCTCCAAAATAGCAATGTATTTACACACACTGCGCCCATCTTAATATCTAGTGTTTATGTCTGCGTCTTCCATGCCTGCTACTCTCAACTTGATAATGTTACTTAATTGGAAATGTTTGATTTCAAATCCCTTTGTAATACCCTGAAATTGATTTCGCATCAACGCTACTTGGTTTATAAGTTCTGAGATTGCTACAACTTCATCTTCACCATCAGCATATTTTTCTGCGTCCCTGCTAGACAATGCTTTGTTGTAGTTCTCTAAATATTTTCTTAAATATTCGCTACGCTTTTTGCGTAAACTTATATTTAGATGTTCTAGGATGGCTTCTAACTCTTGTAGTTGTGAGAATCGTAGTTCTACATATGCTGGAAGTTCTGTAGAGTTACGCTCTACGTTTCCCTTAATCTTAACCTCAGTCCTCGCTTCTGCCAGTTCTTTTTCAAAATGGTCAAGACATTGTGGAATATTATTCCAGTCCGCTACAACTTTACGATACCAACTCATTCGTCATAATCATCCCAAGAATCATCGTCTTCGTCTTCAAAGTCATCTGCAAAGTATCTATCGAATGCTGTTTGTAGAATTTTATCATTCTCAATCATATCTTCCAGATCGACTTTAGAAATACCAAACTCGTCACATTGTTTGATAATTCGTTCTGCCGCTTCCATCTTCTCTTTGGCTGGGATTAATGGTTTCATTGCTTCCCACAAGTCAAAGATAAAATCAGTTTCTATTGCCATATTTTTTATGCCTCATAAATTGCTGAGTTTGCGCCGTGTTCTGAACATTCAACACTCACACACCAACAACGATTATTTGTTTGTTCACGTACCATTTTATCTGCAAAGTTCCATGCATGTTCTGCAAACTTTTCGGCACCGACGCCATCCATTATAGTCAGTTCTGCAACACCAACAGTTTGTAGTGTTTCGAAATGATACATCATTGGATCAGCTTTGTCAATAACTACTTTATGATCAAAACTATCTTCTAGCCAAGCCTTTAGTGGTTTTAATCCACCAAAGTCCACACACCAATTACGATGATCCAGTTCATTGCACCCAAAAGTAAATTTGAATGCAAGACTATATCCATGTAAAAATCTACAATGTGAGTGGTCTGCATGTGGTTGACGAAAGACTGCTGAAAGTCCGATGTTATGTCCATATGTCTTTGTAGAAAGATATTTAGCCATTATTCTTCCCCGTTAAGTACTGCGTTTTCATCAACGATGTCGCCGTTATCATCTACTTCAAGTGCTTCAAGACCGTGCTTCTCAGCATCGATGTCTTCCATATTCCACTCATTGATGATTACATCTAGCTTTTCATCTGTCCAGTTCTTGCGGAACTCAATCATTTCTTCACCAGATTTGGTAACATACTTTAGACGATTACCTTGCTTAACGAGAAGACCTTTTGCTTCAAAGAATTCAAGTAGACCTGAATAAGGAGACATACCTGTTTCATATGGGATTTCTACTTGTACACTTTCAAACGGCTTCGCATAACGTGTCTTCATAATTTTACATGCCGCACGAATACCATGTACTTGTGATGTCTTGTTGCCGTCTGCATCTGTTTTCAGTTTCAACTTACGCATAGCGATAACAATACTTGACGCATAGATAAAGCCTTGACCACCTGAAATCTTATCGTCAGGATCGAACATATCTTGTGATGCGTATGTGTGGTTAGTTGCTACTAGACCCACATTAAAGTCGCCAAACATGTTCACACAGTTACGAACAAGTGCTGCTAGTGCTTTAGGCTTACGACCCATATCACCTTTCATATCGCCTTTGTTGAATTGGTCAACATCAGTAGGTGTTAGCATCATACCTAGTGAGTCTAGTACGAATAGAACCTTAGGACGGTCTTCTTCATCAGCATCGCCATAGTCAGCACGATATTCTTTCATAAAGTCCGAAACGATTTTAGCAACATCATCAATCATTGCTACATTTAGTTTAAGAAGTTTGTCTTCGCTTGTATCTACGCCAAGTGCTTCTAGCCAAGAGTTGTCTAGTGCGTTTTCACTGTCGATAAGAACAACATAGATACCTTGATCCTGTGCGTTCTTTACTACATTACCTGACGCAATGTATGACTTACCTGCACCACTTTCACCTGCTAGAACTGTTACTTTACCTAGTGGGATACCTTTATGAAAGTCGCCACTAATCAACTTGTTTAGACAGTAGTTACCTGTTGAGATCCATGTGTCAGGGTCACGAAAACCTACTGACATACCCGGAACTGATTTTGTAATTGATTTACGAAATTTACTCGCATCAAATGCTTTTGCCATAATCTACTCCATAATGTTTGAAAAAGGGAGGGCATTCCTGCCCTCCGAGTTAGTCAAATGATTAGTCACTCTTACGAGCGCGGATCATTGCCAGGATATCAGAAGCATCCTTACCAGCACCTGCTGGAGCAGAAGAAGCTGCTTCTGCTTCTACTTCTTCATTTGATTTAAAAGGAATATCATCTTCCTCTACTGTTGCCGTTGGTGCTGGAGCAGGCTTTGGAGCCGGAGCGGGAGCAGCTTTCGGAGTAGGTGCAGCCGATACTGATGAACCTGATGATGTATTCTGAACAGCACCTTCAGGAACTTCAAGACCATATGGCTTATAGAAGTTACCCCAACGTTGTGGATCATATAGTTCACCATCTACTGATGCTTCAAACATCTCCATGATTACATTTAGTTCCTCTTGTGAAGGGCGCTTTGGCATGAATTCATTCAAGTCAAACAGACCATGAGTTTCAATTGCCTGACGCTCTGCTTCATTTAGAGAACGCTCTTTACGAGCCCAGTTTGAAGTAGAGTAATCTGCGTACTGACCCTTTTGAGTTTTTGTCAAACGGAAGTCAGTGCCTGCATCATAATCAGTTGGCATGTTTTCCATATCTGGATCCATCAACGCTGCTTTTAGCAGTTTGAAGATTTGTGGACCAATCACGAAACGACGAATTGGATTTTCTGGAGTTTCCTCGTTCATTGGATCTGTTACTACAAACCCTTGGAAAATGTATGAACGCTTTTTCCAATACTTACGACCTAGGTCTTCCATTGCTGGGTCTTTGAACCAAGGACGAATTTCTGCGTGTACAGGACATGTATCTCCCCACATTTCAACACACGGTACTTGTACAGTGATAGGCTTTTGCTCACCACCTACAACACCTGCGAAAGGCATCTTAATCACCTGACGTTCACGCCAGAAGAATGTGTTACCGTTATCTGCATCTGGAAGGAATCGAATAACCGCAGTGCTATCATTGTCCATATTCCAGAACGGATAGATTGCATCTGTGCCACGATTTTGATTGGAATTTGATTCTGCTTTGTTTTCTTGTGCCAGCAGTTTCGCACGAATTTCTGCTAAAGTTGCCATAATGTTTTCTCCTATATTAGCCTATATTAGCCTGTGTTAGTTTTTGTATTAGCCTAGATGTATCACCTCTCTAAGTTAATAGATAGATAATAACAAAGTTATTTATCAAAGTCAAGGCTAAAATGCACCCTTTGATAAAAAAAATCGGAGACCTAAATCTCCGATAATTTTTTACAATCTACTTTCAATTTCTTCGAGTTGTCGTAAATGTTTTTCATGTTTGTCACGTATAAAGGCATATCGTTCCCATTTAGCATAGTTATACGTGTCAGGTCCATTTTTGGCACATCGGTCACTTGCTTCCAATTGAGCAAGTTTCTCACCGAATGCATACCAACCCACAATCTCCTTCGTGTCATACTCATATACAACATGAATGGGATAATTTTTTTCAAGAGCCTCTTCAATGCTCATAGTTTTAGAAAGGTTCATACTGGTGCTCCATCATATGCGTCTTCAAAATAACAATTGGCGACAAGACCTACACCCATTTGCCCATATTCGGCATCGATGATTTCATATACTTTATCAACGTCTACACCATCTTCAATAAGACCATATACACGTTCTTGTACTTCTACAACAAAATTGCCCATTGCACTCATTTTGATACCTCTTCTATTTCATAAGTTACTTTATCTACTTTTTGCCCTGCTAAAAATGCTAGTGCATCTTCTTTTCGGGAACAGATAGCGACTGTATCTCCGCTACCTTTAACTTTTACAATGTATAACATTAAGCAGCCGCCTTCAATTCTTCACGATAGTTGTAAGGACGATCCCAACGACCCACATTGATATCAATGTAGAAGTCATGATCAAAGTAGTCAATCATTGCGTCACTATTATTGTAGTAACCTGTAGACATAATCGCAGCAAGCAAGTCACCGTAGAAACGCTTAATGACAGGATCAGTAGCATGTTCTTCACAGTAATACTGATTTACTTGAATGTAAGAACCAACAGGACGAGACTGCTCACCACGCATACGTGCGTATTCATCATTGTGTAACTGAGCATCACCGATGAAGTCTAGCGGACCACCAAAGATATTGACTACAAGAGTTGAATGATTGTTAACACCAACAGTTACTTCACGACCTGTAAAGCCATATGCTTTAGCAACTTTCTTAACGTTGACAGCGATTTCTTTTTTACGTTCTTGAGACATATAAGCCATTGAGTAGTCCTCTCTCTTGATTACATAATTAATATAGCATGATTCGCTGATTTGTCAACCTTTTTAATCAAAAAAGTTTCCTTCAACCCAAACATATGTGTCAGAACCTTGTTCAAACCACATACCATCCTTGCTCTCTGGATTACCCCAAAGAAGTTCTTTGTTGGCTGTTTCCATAAGTTCAAGTCCGGTTTCTGCTTTAGCAGTGAAAATCGAACCGTATGCTTTAAATGTGAAGTAAGTCATTTGTCTCTCCTGATTACTTAATTAATATAACACGATTCGCAGTATTGTCAAGTTTTTTATAATAAAACTTGCTTACCTTTTGCGATATCATCTACATAGGATTCACCCAATGTGTATAGACCAATTTCATCACGCTTGCCGCCTTGGGCAACGTGAGCATCAACAATCTCACGCCATACTTGTTGTGCTTTTACTCGCTTATGCTGTGTTGCTGAGAAACTAGTATATGCATCACGCTTTAAGTCTGGCAATTTGTTGCAGAATGCTTTCGCTTTCTTATCCCAGAACATCATTTCTTTACCGAAGTTGCCTTTTGCGATAGCGATATAATACATATTGTGTCCTTTTCTCTCAACTTACATATATACTATAATGTGATTCGTTATATCTGTCAACAAAAAAAGCGGCAGATGCCGCTTTTTACTTTATTATCACTTATTGGTTTTATAGACTCATTATGATGTTACTACCTCAAGATATTTTCCGTACAGGCCATCGTTATTGTAGCCGCCTGCGAACCATAAGACTCCATTAACTGGATCCACATCAAGAACAAGTACGTCCCTAGATGTTGTAAGTATAGTACTATTGTTTGGTACTTGGATCGAACTTCTTACTGTTCTAGTTGACAAATCCCAAGGTGTCGATAAATCATACTGTGTGAAAACTTTGTTAGAGTTTGTTGCAAACATTGTTCTACCGTCATCCGAGAATGTCGCACTCGCTAAGTTTCCGGCTACTGTTGTTGACCATTCATCAGTGATTGGATTTATTGTAACAGTGGTTGGGTTTGATTGTATTGTCAACGGATCATAAGGGTCCGAACACTCAAATATATCAAAACGCCAATTCTCGTCTGATATTATTACTTTGTTACCATTGTCAAACCAAGTGATGCCTGTAATCTGACCTGATCCTGCTGTGGCACTCAATGTTAGCACTGTTTTTGAACCCGTGGTACTAGTTGCTGTTGAAAAGTCTCCAGGTGTCGCAAAAGTAATTGTCCATATCTCTAAGTTGCCAGCTGAAACACTGCTGTTTGAGGGACCGCCGTCTTGTCCAGGAGTTCTTATAAAGTAACCCTTTGAACCGTCCGGACTGATGTGATTAATTAATGAACCAAAGTACCCATTGTATACTGTATTTGCAACACCGGAAGTTAAATCATAATTTGTACCGTTTTCCATATTCCAGTATGTCATACCTGACCCATTACCACCTCCATTGTAGATTGACCACAATGCGTATTTACCATCATATAAGAAACGGAATGTTGGTAGTGAATCGTATCTACCACCAGCGAGAGTGGTGTCAGAATATAGTTTTTCTGTTCCAAGATTACTTAATGGTGATATAGACCCCCAGTCATATGTTGTAGTAGTTGAACCAGGATTATCAAGTGATGTTGGTGCAGATGTTACAATATCTGTAATAGCACCTGTTGAACTCCAAATTCTATGTGGGGTAGCATTATCAGAAATTAATCCCATGTCTTGTGTGTCAACTACATTGCTGTATTGACCTGCGATACCTCTGAAATCTGTATAATTTCGAGTACCCGATGTTGAACCTCCTTTATCAGCACGATTGGTTGCACCACGTGTTGGCAGATCGTTTGGTTCATCAGTAATATTACCCAAGTCTCCTAGTTCTGCTAAATCAATAGATCGTCTGATTTGAATCTTTGGTCCAAATCTCGAATTGTTCCATGTAATACCTCTGAATTTTGACATATCTTGCCCTCCAAAAAATAATAGTATACAGTATTTATTAAAAAAAGGGTGCCGAAGCGCCCTTTTTTATTTTTTATTTTTATTTTGATTAGTCTAAGATATCAAATTTTGAGAATGCTTCTGCTAACATGTCATCGAATTTTTCTTCGACTGTCTTTGCTTCATGTACATCTTCTGTTTGTGTCTTTGACATTTTAAGAAGCATACCAGCTAGTGCAACCTTCTCTTTATTAAGGCCTTTAGCATTAGTTCTGATTTCTTCACCGAAGTCACGTAGGAAGTTTGATAGTTCTGCTGCTCTGTCATGACCTTTGTTTTTACGTTTCTTGTCATCTGTTGTATCAACATCAACACGGTCTGCTAAATCATCAAATTGTAGAGACATCATGTCGATTTTTTGTTGCTGTGCTTGTGCTGCATTTGTAGGTTTAGCATACTGTCGTTTGATACTATCGAAATTAAAACCGTCACCCTTTGTTGGGAATGAGATTTTGTTTTTCTTTTCACCTGTCTTTTTGTCAACTGCTGTGATGATTTCTTTAACACGTGCTACTTGGTTCGCACGATTGTTTTCCATTTCTTCTTCATTTACACGATGAACAAGTGGTAGAATATCTTTTAGCGATTCTTCAAACGTTGACTTTGTGAATTTTGCTACGTAATCATTTACTGTATCTTCTGTGATTTCTGCTTCTTCTGATTTCTCATTTAGAGCCATTGATTCAACAAATGCTGTGTAACCTTTAGCACCTTGAATACGTTTGATTGATTCTTTGATTGAATCCATCTTTTGCTTTACGTTAGCAACGATTGAACGATTGTTTTCGTTTACAAGACCTTGCTTGTTTACAACGTTCATGAACTCTTTTAGTTTTGATAGATTTGACGAATGCTCAACAATCGCTTCGCCAACCATATCACTTGGTACGCCACCGTTAGCAACGTGTCTAGCCATTGCTCTTGCGCCGTTCAAATGTTTAAACGGATACTTGAAACGTTCACCATCAGCGTTTTCAATAAAGATAGCTGAAATATTACGTGAACGTGCGCCACGACTTTCTTCATTTACTGGGTTACGATGCTTTACGATAATTCTTGCGTTTTCTAGTGTTTGGCGACTTGTGCGTGATGATCCTTCTAGTGGTGAGATACCTTCATTGAATACGTCACTCATAGCCTGCTCCTTGTTTTGTTCTATTTTGAAAGCATAGTTTTTTGGTTCAATATGCTTACCGAATGATTTTGTGTTAAAGTCTAGTAGATTACTACGTGCTGTGTCTTTCAGCATATCTACAAGTTTCTTAACTTGAGGGTTGTCTAAATCAGTACGCTCACCCAAGTCAACATTTAAGTCATGCGATTCTTCATCGATGAATACCATAAGGTTTGGCATTTCTACGAAAAAGTAACGTGCTTTCTGAGGGTCAGCCACGCTTTTTCCTTGTGATGAATCAAACATCTTTGTTTGTAGACCAAGACCCTGAATAATCTTCATTGTCTTTTCTGCTATTCTGTCAATATTTACAGCCATATTAATCTCCGTATAGATGTATTTATCAAAATACTACAGGAAGCGGTTCGTCATCGTAACCTTCATCACTATCCAAACTTTCACCTAGTAATTGCTCATATTGTTCATCAAATCGTGTAATGACTTGTATCTGTCTAACACATAGCAGTGTCGCTGAAACTAAGTCATCAGTTTCACCTAGTTTTGCTTCGTATGATTTACCGCTTGCTACGAATGTCTTTAACTCTCGTATCAAGTTTTTAGATAGAGGTGTCATCTTATCACTTTCCATCCATGCTTTCATCTTCATACACGCTGTAATCTTTGTCTTGTATGTCGTTGTAAATCCTTTACGAATAGCACGTTGTACGCCACGTTTCTTGGGTTCATGTAGAAACTCTCCTGGGAATTTGTCTTCATCCATTTCGTCAATGACTATAAGAGCCGCTTCTCCCAGTGAGTTGTTTTCTACTGACCAATATAGCTCAGGTTGATTGTCTCCTAGCTCACGTAATTCCTGATAGATGATAGTAAGAATATCATGTAGTGTTCTAACTTGTCCACGTATATCAGTTTTATTATGTTGCCACTCTGCAACTTGATTCATTTCTGGTAGAGACCAAACTTCAATCGCTGCATTATCGCCGCCGGTACCCATAGCAGGATCAAGTCCTACAACATATGTGTTGCCCTTTTTAATGCTATCATACCAACGTATTTGTCCTGTGCGATGTTTAGGTTCGATACCCTTGTATTGAGAAAGTTTAATACTATCAACAAGCGTTTCATCAAATGCAATAAATTCACAATTATGTTCACGTCTAAATCGTTCTTCGCCAACACGACCTTTTTCTTCCGCTGCCCATGTATCATCACGGTCTGGGTGTTGTGACCACACAGCCATATAAGGTTTGAACCCATTGACACCTACAACTGTTTCATTGCCATACGCATCAATACGTTTGTTAGCACCTTGCCAAATAAGAGCAAACTGGTCATCATCCAAGTTAGGCGTTGATGTGATAATCGCTTTACCACCAGTAGCAAGGGTGGGAGAGATAGAAGTCCAGAACTCTTTCGCAATCGTAGGTCGCACGAATGCAAATTCGTCTGCGTATAGCAGAGAGATAGAAAGACCACGACCTGTGTTTTCTGTTGTCGCTTGTGCGATAATACGAGAACCATTATCAAACTCTATCGATCCTTTATTGTATGATACAACACCACATCGAATATGGTCAGGACACATTTCATATGCATATCTAATTCTGTGCATAATCTCTTGCGCACCTGAGTATTTGTGAGCCGCAATAAGTATAGTTTGGTCAGGAACAAACATACCATACCAAAGAAGATATCCGGCTGCCGTTGTGGACTTACCCATCTGACGACCAAGCATTGAAATCGAATAACGATAGTTATGATACGAATTCACAAGTTCATCTTGGTATTCATATGCTTTATAAATCATACTACCCTTAGTGGGATGTTGGATAGTAAAGTAAGTGTTCAAGAAATAATACGGATCAAAGCACTTACTAAATTCAAGTAGTTGACTGTCCGTATATTCCGTTTTTGCATACGCTCGTTTTGTTAAGTCTGCCATAAGTTATATACTCAGTTAATTTATAAGTATTTATCAGATAAAAAAAGCGACCCGAAAGTCGCTTTCTTGTGACGCCTTTTGTAACGTCACGGTTCCTAAGGTAGTAGGAATTTATTCTAAACCAGCTAGTAAGCCTTCTAATTCACGCATTGCACGTTCACGTACTTCGGTGTCTGCTGCTTCTTCCATGTCTGGTTCATCTTCTGCTAAGTCATCCAATTCTTGTTCCAATCTAGCCATTGCTAAATTTTTATCTAAATGACCTTGAGCAACCATCATGTAAATACCACCAATAGTATCTTCTACAAATGCATTTCCTCTATCTGAAAACATGCCGTACTCTTGTGCTTCTGACATTAGAGCATCATAAATTTCTTCTTCGTTTACTGAATATTCTAGTGGGTTATCGCCGTTGCTCGGACGTAGTGTTTTCTTTTGACGTGAGATTGAATCTGCTGTCTTTTTTGAAAAGTCATCTAAGTCTAGCTTATCGTTTGCAGGAGTTGCTTCGTATTCTGCTTCTTCCATTGAGCCGCAACCACATGGAGTTTCGCCGCAACCGCAACCGCAATCATCTTCTGCTGGAGCAGGTGCTACCTGTGGCATACCTTGACCAGCTAGTGCTAGAAGTCTTACGATTTCGTCTGGGTACTCTGAGCTAGTATTTGTTGTTGTGATAGACTTACCGTTGTCTTCTGTTGTTGTTAGATTGTAATGCTTCTTCATTTTTCATCTCCTGAGATAACTGAATCGCTTGCTGCGTCTTCTGTTGTCATCACATCGCCTGCTTTGTCACGCTTTGGCTTTGGAGATAGTGCATTCTCTACTTCTGCTTTGTCGTGGTCATCACGCTTAGACAGTGACTTTAAGAAATTATCAACGAATGAACGGCCATAGTGTTCACCATTGTCTGATGTATCATCGTATTCTGAGTCTAGTAGTGCTTTCTTATCGCCTTCTTCTGCTGGTTCCTCTGTTGGTTCCCAGCCTTCAGGATGAACTGCGATATGAGTAATGTTCATTTCTAGCAAATCTGCTAGTTGTTGTCTTAGGATATCTGCTGACATTGGATAGCCAGTGTTGATATCGATTTTTGAAACTTTTGTGTTTGTTACTTCTTCTGAAAAGAACAGTGGGTTCTTTGTGATAGGTGTAGTAGAAACACGTGAAATCGTTCTTAGGTCATATTTGCCTAAGAAACGTTCAATACGATCTACGTCACCTTCTTCTAGGTCTGACGCAAAACGTAGAGTCATTTTGTGTTCATTTGTTGATTCTGTCAAGTATTCTTTAAAACTTTTCATTGGTGCGCTCCAATATAATATCTATTCTTATTTATCAGAATCATCAATTTTTGATTGAGCTTGGGAAAGTCGCTTCATCAATTCGTTACGATCCATAACTACTTTTCCTTCAGTTTCAAAATCGTCTTCATCTTTTGCGTTCTTCTTTTCTTCTTTTTCAATCTGATGTTCTAGTCTTGCTTTCTGCATTTGCAAATTAATCATACGAAGTTTACGATCCACTTTTGAATCTTTTGCTTCCATAGCAGTTTTTAACATCTGATTTGCTGTTTCCATCAGCTTTGCGCCTGCATGTACTTCAACATTCATACCCAATGAGAATAATTCTTCAAAAGCGTTTAGTGCTTTAGAATGTATTTCATCCATTTCTCTGTCGTGTTGATTTAAATCACTTACCATCGGTAATGCTGCATCAATTTTGTCAGTTGTTTCAATTTCAGCATTTAGAATTTCTGTTAACTCTCTACTTTCTTCAACCGTAGGAGTTTCTTCAATTTCTTCCTCGTCTTCAATAGGATTAATATTAAATGTTTCTTCTAGTTTCTTTGTCATGTCCAATACCTTTCAACAGGCTCTATATTTTTTTGGTTATTCATATACGTAACATATATATCTTTTATTCGTTCTTCATTTATGCTGAAATTATGTGTAATTTCACTTTCAGAATAACCCATAATAGTATATATCTTTTTTAATGTGTGGATTGGGTTCTTGATTACCTCAGAAAACTTTATACTCAGAATATCACTATGATTTTCTTTTAGAGTACTGTATATATCATACCACTGTTTATTATAATATATCTCATTCTCGTCTATTTGATTTTTATTAATATGATTTTTCATAGAAAATTCACGGTCACGTAATAGCATAATCTTTGCACTATTTTTATAATTGTTTTCGATATAACTTGATAATTTTTCTAAATTAGTTGGGTCATTGAAGTATGGGTGCAACTTAGAGATATATTTACTCTTACTTGTGACTAAATCAGAAAGCAAATCCTTTATAAGTTGTGACTTTAATATGTCAAAGTAATTATCACCGTTGTAAAATTCATAATCATTGATTGTTTTGTTTACATAAACAGAAGTTTTTGTTTTCGTTGCTTTTATTCTACCATTCGTATGATATTCTATCTCAGAATTTGTCCCGTTTAATTTAGGGTCAACACTTAGTAATGCTGCAACGAAATCTCCGCCAGCTCCTGGTTCATACATCAATACCAATGTATTCTTTTCTACAATTCTCTTAATATTTTCTAAATTCATTTCTTACGAGGTTTCTTAGGTTTTGGTTTTTTTGTATTTGCATAAATGTCACCTTCATTCAATACTCTAAAACGCATACCTCTCTTTTTAGCCCACTTAGTTGCTGCTTCCCATTTAGCATAGTTAACAACTACTTGCTGTGCTTCACCTCTCTTACGTGCAAACTCAGGTCTTGACTGTGAAGCTGGTTTAATTTCAATAACTTCTGCTAGTTTATTACCTTTTGCATCTATGTATGTAATTATAAAGTCAGGAACATACACTGTTAGCTTACCTGTTAGCGGATGCATATAATTTATTTTAACTGGTTCGCTTGCCCAAGCAACTATATTAGGATTATTATCACAGAACTGCATAAAAGTAAGTTCCCAACCACTCCTGAATGTTGGTGACCCTGCTCCTGCATATTTTTGTGGATTTTGGACTTTATATCTGCCCTGATGGTATTTACTCATTTGATTATTGTTCTATTTACTATATCACTAGCTGTTTGTCTTTTAGTAATGCCAGTTTTATAACCTTTAACACCAATAGTATTTGTTAAATAATCACCAAGTTCAGATAATGTAAAGTCTTGTATATCAGCAAACATTTCTTTTACATCTACACCATGTGTATTTGCTTCCTCGACAATCTTGTACGCAAACTTTTTTGCAGTACTTTGAACCATACCGAATCTAACTAACTTTGCTGTAATAATATCAATGTCCATTACTGTGGCCCTCTTTGGTTTTTAAGGTTATTAATATTATTTTGTTTTGCTTTCTTTTCAGCTTCCGCACGTTCTTCTTCTGTCATTCTGTCACGAACACCAGTATTATCTAAGTCACGCTGCGCTGCTTCTGCTTTTTTTCGTTGTACTTCACGCCCCGAGTTATAATCTGCCATAACACTATCTGGTGGAGTTGGATTTCCCATAGCAAGTGATGCGTCGATTGCCGCTATCTGGGTTGCAGACATAGGCTTGCCAGGGACATAAGGTTCACCGCCGATATTTCTACCACTATACGTTTCATTGTATGTTCTCGTGTCGCCGACATTCGGTGCTGTTTCAGTTGAAGGTACTTGTGGTGCTGGTGGGGCTTTCATACTCTGACTGTTTATATCACTCGCTCTTGATTTTTGACTAGAAAGCGAAGTATCTTTTGTCGGTAGCGGACTAGCAGATTCATTCTCTACACGTATTTTTGTTTCTGGATTAACAGACACAATAGGCGAGTTTGCTTTGGCATCCTGAAATCTTTGAAGTGCTGCATCTTTTTCTTCTTGTGTTGCATTAGGATCTGCGTTTGTTGCATCTAATGCTCTTCTTGCACGTTGTAGTTCACGTAGTCTCTGTTTTTCATCTGCATTCAT
>Ga0255758_10003260_pt1 | contig 14435 bp, 12 predicted proteins | sample 011ome_24_FD_179958 | JGI IMG/M metagenome (GOLD analysis project Ga0255758, IMG submission 179958) | Coastal salt marsh microbial communities from the Groves Creek Marsh, Skidaway Island, Georgia - 011513CT metaG (version 2) | ecosystem: Environmental > Aquatic > Marine > Intertidal zone >...
ACTTTAAATAAAATATTGGAGATTATACAAAATGAAAAATAATTACTTTTTAAGAGAAGAAGGAAATAAAATTTTTATGTGCTGCGGAAAAGCTGGCTGCCCAAGCGTTTCTATTAATGATGAAGGTTTAGTAGAAATTTCTGATGATTACGGCAATTCAGTAAAAATGAAAAAAGAAGAAGCCTCATTACTCGAAAGTGCTGTTAAAAAGCTCAAAGATAATGAGTCAAACTCGTGAGGTAATTCTTTGTGGCGGACCCACTAACGTCTGCTGTCCGCAATGCCCTGTTTTAAAAATTAAAGATTCATTGTTTACTATTGATGATGATTATGGTAATCAAATTAAAGTATCAGAGTCATTAATGTCAGACATTATAGCTCAAATCAAAAAAATAAAAAAAGATGATTAATTTTTTGGCCTGTATTGGCTTAGTTTGGATTCTAAAAGATAGTTACATTTTCCATACACCAAGAGAATACCTTAAGTCAAAAAGTGGATGGCTAAATAGATTACTTTCTTGCTCTCAATGTTTAGGTTTTTGGGTTGGAGTGTTATTATCTTTATATTATTTCAAACTAAACGGCTGGACGTATAATTTACCGTTTTACCCTTTTGCTGTTTCTGCTTTTTGCTGGTTTTTTGATTCTACCTTAGATATGATTCAAGAAATTTTTGTTTATTTTAAAAATATTAGAGAAAAGTCTTGAAATAAAATTATATTCATGCTATAATAATGCATGAAGACAGATATAAGCATACAATATAGCACTCACTCTATTTCAATAGTTTTACATTTACTTCATAACAATGAAGATTACAACAAACTGTGGATTAAAAAATTCCCTAAAACTAAAGCGCAAGCATCTAATTTTTTTAAAAATGAAAATTGCGGATGCAGGCCAGTTCTTTTATCTACCTATAAAAAAAATAGGTTTCATGTAGATTTATTTACCGTTAATTTTATTAACGAAAACTCTATTGACCTAAAGCCAATATATGAGGATGGAGGACAAGATTTAGCTGGCCACGTCTTCGCAATACCTGAAGGCGAGGCTCACTATAAAGATTTTCTTTCAGCTATACAGCAGAAAAAAGGTAGGTTTAATTACTTTAACACGCTACAAATTGATGGTAAAATCTTAATCACCTTCTTTTAATGCCCTTATATTGTTTTAGTAACCCAAAAACTGGAGAATTTAAAGATGTATTCTTTCATATGAATGATGAAAAAGTTTACATTGACGAAGATGGCCTCGAATGGAATCGAGAATATTTTTCTCCAGAACTAAATACCAACGGTACAGTTGATCCTTGGGATAGTAAATCTTTTATTGATAAGACCAATAAAGCTGGCAAACTAGGAGACCTACTAGATCGCAGCGCCGACCTTTCAAAAGAAAGGGCCTCGCAAAACGGAGGCGTTGATCCCGTTAAAGAAAAATATTATAAACAATACTCGAAAGATAGAAACGGCGCAATTCACGAAGATAAAAAGCCTAAAAAATTTGAAAACAAACATGTCAAAATAGAACTATGAGCATACAGATATATAAACCTAATAAATCAAACACTGGATTTGCATTTAGTTTCTACATAGGTGAATCAAGAAAAGATCAAACTCCCACCTTATTTCTAAATGCTATAGCTCAGCATTCTTGGGATTCAAGTAAAAATCTGGGATCCTTTTCTGGCAATAAAAGTGATAAAGATAAAAACATTTCAATTAAATTTAATGAGTTTGAATGTGGTGCTATTATTAGCGCTATTAACAAAAGATTCGAATGGAACACTTATCACTCTTTTGAAGAAAATAAAACGCAAATCAAACTATCGCCTTGGGATAAAAAAACAAAAGTTTCAAGAGTTAATCCAAAAACAAAAGAGGTATATGAACAAACCATTGATATACCAGCTTTCGGAATATCAATAACACGCAATGGCAATCAAAACTTTAAAATACCTTTAGAGCCTGGTGAGGCAGAATGTATAAAAATACTGTGCGAAACCGTTATACGAAAAATATGTGAAAAAGGTACATACAAGCCAGCGCCCAAACAGGAAAGTAATGACCAAGAATACGAATTCTAAGAAGAAAAAAATCTTAATACACAGTAATCATGCTCGAGCCAAAACTGGCTTCGGTAAACACATGAAACACTTGCTTTCTTATTTATATAAAACAGGAAAATATGAAGTAGTTGAGTTTGCAAACGGCAAGCAATGGAATGATCCTAGTTTATTAAATATGCCTTGGAAATCTATAGGCTCATTGCCCTTTGAGCCTGAAATCATACAACAATGTAACGCAGACCCACAAAAAGGCAGACTAGCCAGCTATGGTCACCTTAAAATAGATGATGTCATTAAGCAGGAAAAACCAGACATCTACCTAGGAATTGAAGACATTTGGGGTATCGAAGGGTTTTGGAAGCGAAAGTGGTGGAAAAAAATTAACTCAATGATATGGACACCTATTGATAGTCTACCTCTTCTCGACAAACATACAGAAGGTGCGCAAAATACTGAAAACATTATTGTTCAAGCTTCCTTTGCTGAAAAAGAATTAAAAAAGAATGGCTTTAAAAATACCCATTTATTTCCAGTACCGCTAGATACTTCTAATTTTTACAAACTAGACGACAAAACTAAATCCACATTAAGGGCTAAAAATAATATTAATCCAAATGATTTTATTATAGGCTTTGTATTTAGGAATCAATTAAGGAAAAGCGTACCCAACCTACTAGAAGGTTTTAAAGTATTTAAAGAGAAGAACCCAAACGTTAGCGCGAAGCTCCTTTTCCATACCCACTGGAATGAAGGTTGGGATATTCCTAGACTTCTTAGAGAAAAAAATATAGACCCCTCACTCGTTTTAACTACATACTATTGCGACAAATGTAAGCAATATGAAATAAAACCCTTTAGCGGACAGGATTTAGACTGCAGGTTTTGTGGCTCTAAAAAATCTCAGCAAACCGCTCAAATAACAAGAGGAGTTTCAGAAGAGCAGTTAAATGAAATCTATAATTTAATGGATGTTTATACTCATGCTTTTACTTCTGGTGGTCAAGAGATCCCAATCCAAGAAGCTAAACTTGTTGAATTAATTACTTTGGTTACAAATTATTCATGCGGCGAAGATTATTCCTCAGAAGAGTCAGGAGGTTTACCCTTAGATTGGACGGAGTATAGGGAGCCAGGCACTCAGTTTATAAAGGCTTCAACAAGCGCTGAGAGTGTTGCCTCTCAACTGGAAAAAGTGTACAGTATGCCCATTAAAGACAGGGAAGTTATAGGCAAAAAAGCGAGAGATTTCGTTATAGATTTTTGTTCAATAGAGTCAGTTTGCTCTAAGTTTGAAAAATTAATTGACGGGATGTCTCCCACTGAGTGGGATTTCGACTTTTCGTACGTCAATAAAGATCCAACATATATGCCTCCAGAAATCAAAGATGACAGAGAGTGGATCATCAATCTATACAATAACATCTTAAAGTCAGACGCAGAAAAAGAAGATCCCAACGGTATATCACACTGGCAGCATCGGTTGAATACGGACTTAAATCGTCAACAAGTATATGACTACTTTGTCAAAACAGCTCAAAAAGAAAATTCAGAAAACAACAAAATACCATTTGAAGATCTATTAAGCAAAGATGATGAAGGTAAGCGCATACTTTTTGTTTTACCTGAAGGCGAAATAGATATTTTTAATTCTACATCTTTACTGAAATACATTAAAGATAACTATCCAGATCACAATATATATTATGCGACTAAACGAGAGTATTCCGATTTAATATTAGGAAACCCATATGTATTTAGAGTGTTACCTTACGATCCAGCTATGGATAATTTTGCTTGGGCAGAAGGCCAAGGAGCCTACAAAGGCTTTTTTGAATTCGCATTAATGCCAAATACTAATACAAATAAAACAATTAATTACATCCACGGAAACAAACATAAAATAGAATACGACCTTAGTTATGCATAAACTTGAAAGCTTTGCCTTATCCTGTGGCTCAAAAATAGAAAAGCCTAAAATAGAAAAACAGTTTTATCCTATTACTGATAAAAAATTTCTCTGCATATCTCAAAAAGCAGAAGCGGAATCAAAGAGTTATGATTTTTTCGATGACGTTGTTTTTCATATCAAACCTTACCTAGACAAAGAAGGTATTAGTATATTGGAGATCGGAGAATCTAAAAAAGCCCCCATTTTTTACTGTAAAAATTTAAGTCACTTACGTAGAACACAAATAGCATATGTAATTAGTAAAAGTTTAATGTATATAGGTAATTATAATTTATACGCAAATATATCTTCTCACTTTAATAAAGATACTATATGTGTTTCCAATAATGATTACACAGAAACCTTTCGGCCTTATTGGGGGAAAGATAATTGTTTGATTCTAACTCCAGAAACAGAATTCAAGCCATCCCTATCTCCACAAGAGCACCCTAAAACCATTAATAAAATCCACCCAGAAGAAGTGGCTTCTAATATTTTAGATAAATTAAATATACCTCATGGGCTTAATAAAATATCAACAGTTTTCGTAGGTGAAGAATATAAAAACACCATTATAGACTTAGTGCCTGGCTTGTTTAATTTACAAGCAATGAATGTAAATGGTGCAGTCAATATTAGAATGGATAAGAATTTTGACCTTAACTTTTTACAGCAATGTTCAACTTTAGAAAAAATCAATATTGTAACAGATAAAATTATACCTGTTGAATATTTAAATTTAATTAAAGATAAATTACAAATGATATCTTTTTTTATGGACAAGCAAACAACAAGTGAAGATATAAAGCAATTAGAGTCTGTTGGAAAACCAATGAATCTACTTTGCAAGGATCAAAAAAATATAAATAAAATTAGATTTAAATTTATTGATTATGATATAAAATTATATGGCAAGAAAACAAAAAAAGATTTAAAAACAAAAACATTTAGTGATTTAAAATTTTTAAGTAAAAGAAATATCATTGCCAATGGAACTGTCTTTAATTCATACTTGTCATTAAGCTTGGGCACTAACACATCTACAGTTCAAGACCAAAAAGATTTCTGGGAAGATTTGCCTTTTTGTAGAGTTTTTAGAGAAAGTTCTTGACTTTAAATACTCTCTATGGTAACATAGGAACATGGCTAGAACAAAAAAAATAGATAACTCAATAGGACCATCCTCTTATTCCAGAGATGAAAATGGCCTACTTTTAAATATTCAATATTCCTTCAACGAAGATGGCTCGGTTGACTGGAGGTCAATGATTAAAGAAGAGCATTTGTTCCCAAACAAGTCTTGGTTTGAATTAAGAAAAAAAGATGTACCCCGATCAATTGATGGACTTAAAGATCATCAGTTATTAATTAAATTAAGTGGCATCAAAGAGCTTGCTAGATTAAGGGGGTTTGATTCAATATCTTTTGATACAGTAAAATGCGAACTAGATCACGTTGCAGTAAAATGCAGAATTTCTTTTATTAAAAATTACGAAACAGGAGAAAGAGTAATATATGAAGATATGGCAAATGCCACTCTTGATAATACAAGCAGCTTTGCTAAAAAGTTTTTAGAAACCATTGCATGCAATAGAGCTTTCGTTCGTTGTGTGAGAAACTTTCTTAACGTTCATATTGTTGGAGACGACGAAATAGATAAATCTGACATGAAGTCTGCGAGTATTACCGCTCAATCAAATGACTTATCCCCATATGGAGTTCTCAAGAAAGAACTATCCGAAAAACACTCCATTACATCTTACGAAGAATTCCTTCCATTATTGAGAGATTTCCATAAATCTGGAAAGATTAAAATTAGTACAGAGGTAATAAAAGAATGGAAAAATTTTACTGATATATCAGCTAAAGATTGCAGAATTATATTAGGAGTTTTAAAATCTAATTAATATTCCAGCGAAACGGTTTTTCGTTTGCGTTGACACCCCGTTCGCTTTCGTAATTTACTATAACATTTTTTCCATCTTTTAACATTTTCTCGCTTCCTGCATGATCCATTATTACAGGAATAGAAGCGCTTGATTGATACTTAACTACTCTTCCATCAACACACCAAGAACCCCTCGGCTGCTCTGTTAAATATACAATAGGATAATCATCCCAAGGCTTGTCACCCTGTGAATTAAAATCAATCATATTACTTGCTGAGTTATGATCTACGAATGACCAAAAATTATAATTCAAAGGAATATTATGAGGGAAATGAGGTATTTCACTTGCTGGCCCAGATTTCATTCCTGCATAAGAATGAAATAAAATAGCCTTTCCAAACATTGTAATATCTCCCACTGATGGCATCTGTCCGAAATTATTATTATTTATAACATTACCTTGAAGTTCATTTCCTGCTGTGTGGGAATCCCAAGCTCTATATCTTTCTTTGTGTTTCGGAAATTCATTCTTTTCAGGTCTTACAATTTTTTCCCCAGGCCCAAAAAAACCAAAATCAAAATCAAACTCAAAATGTTTACATAAACAATGAACGGCTACAATGAATGGCAATGTTGTCATTTGTATACTGAAGTTGTCGCGATGTACACCTAGTGTAGTAGTCGTGCCGTTTATTGGATCATAAAATGAAGCTAAGTTTCCATCGTTTGTAATTTGAGTATATTGTATTGGAGCCAAAGGCCCTAGAGCATTCTTAATGTTTGCTGGATAAACTAAAAAAAACTCAGGCAACCAATTTGTTGGCGCCCCTTCGCTTTTAAACTTAATAGTATCACCACCTAAAGCTTCAGCGCTAACTAATGGCTGTTCAGCCCCCCACATTGGACCTATTTTTGAATCCCATCCTTGGCCCGCTACATTATCAACTTTTAAGTTAAGCCTTTTCACATCCCAATTGATATTAGTTTGCCCTCCAATTGATGGATCTAACTCCAATAATCTTTCTTCATCCAGATTCATGCTAATAATATGTCTAACTATATATCCGTTATCACGATGATCCATATGTCTAACAGTGCTAGTGAACTCACTGTCTATAGTGCTGTTAGCAGAATTAAAAACGTCATACATTATGTTTGGATAAAAAGCATCCCATCCGCCCCACCTCCATGGCATTTTAATTTGTTGAGTTTTTAGATCCGCAACATCACATGAGCATAACTTACTAGTTGATTGAATATTTAAATTGTTTGTTTGCCCAGATAATACCGTGTCTGGATCTCCAGCTATGGGAACATTTGAATCGGGTATTACATTAATTGCTTGGTCTATATTACATAAATTTGGCAAAACATTGATTGCGGTTGTCCACTCGCATCCAGATTCATCAGTAAACCTAACTAAACATTTACCGATACCTACGGCAGTAAGTTTATATATATGTGCGCCCTTATTAAATCCAGCATCAATAGTGAATTCATTTTTTACAACCTGTTTTGGTGCGATAAATTCCATAATAGGTTCGTATTTATTACTTTCTATTGTAAAATTTTTATCTAAACTAATGATTGAGTTATTAGTTGATCTAGCTCGCCTAACATTCCCAATTCCTCCAAAAAGTTGAAAAGTTACAGTCTCATTAAGCGGAATACATACAGTTGGCCTTGTACTTAATACTTCCCCAAAAGCCGCAGTTCCAGCAAACCCATTAATTTGAATAACTCTCAAACCATAAGAATGCGGTCCATTTCTTAAGGATGAGTCTATTGGTGACCAATTACATGGCGCCCAGCATTCAACCTCAGGTAACAATAAGCCTTTAATGTTACCATCTGATCCTTTTAAATTTTCCCCTTCAACTAAAGCGTATTTAATTAAAGACCCCTGATACTTAGTGTTTTCAACCGATGACACCGATCCATTGGTTCCTTGAGGATCATATTTAAAACTTTTTATGTAGGGAATTAAATTACCCTCACAGCAAGATTCGCCATTGGTTTTTTGTATTTTAATTATATAATCACTCATTATTCAATTATTTCAAATAAATTACACACTATTGGTATGGATGTAGTCGTTATACTCACAGTAACAGTAGGGGTAACAGTAGAGGTCATAGTGCAAGTCGGAGTAATTGTAGCTGTTGGAGTAACTGTTGCACTAACTGTAGCCGTAGGAGTAAAAGTTGCAGGAGGAGTTTTAAAAGGTGTGCTTGTCGGCGGTGGCGTATCAAAAGGTGTATTACTAACAGGTGGCGTTGCACTGGGTTCTGGAGTTGGAGTTTCTGAAGGAAAAGGATATAATACAGTATCCCAAGATGAAGTAGGAGTAACTACTGGAGTACGAGTTGGTGTTCTAGTTGGAGTTGGTGTTCTGGTTGGCGTTCTAGTTGGAGTTGGTGTTCTGGTTGGCGTTCTGGTTGGAGTTGGTGTTCTGGTTGGCGTTCTGGTTGGAGTTCTTGAAGTGCTCTTAGATGGCTGTGGAGTTTTTGTTCTTGATGGCCAAGGTGTCTCTGATGGCGTCGGTGTTCTAGTTGGAGTTTGTGTGCGAGTTGGTGTTCTAGTTGGAGTTACACTTGAAGTTGGCGTTACGGTTGGCGTTAAAGTTGGAGTTGAAGTCGTTGTTGGAGTAGGACTTTGAGAAGCTCCAATGGTTGCAGATGGAGTAGGTGTCGCTGAACTTGTACTGGTTACACTAACGGTAACAGTGGGGGTAATAGTAGAAGTTGGAGTAATTGTAGCTGTTGGAGTAACTGTTGCACTAATTGTAGCTGTAGGAGTAATAGTTGGAGTTTGTGAGGGTGTAGGGCTTGGACTTTGACAAATAACATGTGCGCAATTTTCTACACCGCTCCATCTATTTGGAAGATGCAAGTAAGAAAGTATTCTACTTTCGTCCACACTCCCATCTTGGAGTGTGGGTTTTCTATTTAAATAAACTTTATAGCAGCCTTCTGGTACTCCGCTTATTTTTTGGTTATATAAAGATTGTGCAAGATTTCCAGATATTCCATCAAAGTTATTAATAAAAGGAACACCCTGCGCTACCTCTTCTCTCAACTCTGCATAACTACCTCTGGCATCATTTAAGGGTAAATTATATAAATAATAAGTACCCACAACTTCATCACCAATAGTTGTATTTAAAAATAAATTCTCAAAATCTGGCGGTCTAACATCTCCACCAATATTTGCAATATGAAATATTCCACTTAAATTATAATCATAATAATCATTTGGTTCAGTAAAGTAAACATCTTCATCTGCGCAACCCACAAGCATCCATACTGGAGGCTCAAAAAACCCTGTATTAGAATAAGATCTTTTCGGTCCTGCACCAAAATATTCGGTTGGGTTAGACCCCCAAACATTTTGAAGCTCATTACTGACAGTTGGATAAAGGGCTAGTAAATCTTCAATATCTCCATTTCCAACAGCATCTATTATATCTGATACACTCTTACTTCTCCATTTTACAGAATCAGCATCAAAACCATCGCCTTGACTATCACTTAATCCCCCACCTTGAAGAACCCCTATAACATCCGTAACCTTCTCTCTTAAGTTGGGTATAACAAAGTTTTGAACATTATGCGTGACATAAGCAATATCTTCTTGAATCAAAAATGCCGTAGGATTACCCAAGTTGTCCACATAATAATTGTCATTCAAAGCCTCTCTTTTAGAGGTTTCTCGAACTGCTCGAGTAATGTGAAGAAATGGATCTGGATAATTTAATAAACTAGAGATTAAATCAGGTTCATCAAAATTAATAAATAAAGGTTCATAAACCATAGCAACCCCAGACATGTATGTTTTAAATTTATTAAGTCTTTCGCCATAAGAATCACTTGTTTTGTATTGAAAATCTACCCTATGCAGACTATAACCATCTTCTTTTACTTCTTTTCCAGCTTTTCCAAAACCTAAAGCTTCAGCCAATTGGTAATTATTTAGTGGCTGCAAACTATTTATTGTATTTTGTACAGTATATCGATTATAATCAGATTGTTGGGGCAGGCCATCAAGTTGGTATATGGGATGAAAAGGAGAATCTGCATCATCTAATATAAAACTACGCATGTATTCATTATTATTTTCCAATTGAACGACATGCCCCTCCATGATAGCAGAAATTTTATTCCACTCGCGATTAATAACAGTAGAGTTATTCCTAGTTATAGGTCCCTTTAGTTTTTGTACTGTCGTTGTTAAATTACCACCTCCAATATTAATTCCACATTCGTCATTAATTTGTTCAATTACACTTTTTTTCTGTGGAACTGAGATTAAAGTTGACTCAAGCAAATAAATATTATTAATTATATCACCCTGAAATTTAACCGAGTTAGGAAGAGAGTCGGATTCTCTTTGTTTTCCAAACTTCCCCTTGCTTCCTTGATAAGCTCCAGAAAATACTATCGAAGCAAATAAATTTTTTTTATCTTCAGCTAACGACGCAAAATTATAGCCATCTTCAAATGTCTTCAAAAAAGATTTATTATTTTCTCGCGCCGCCTTTTGCCTCTCAACTAAGTCTTGATGTAATAAAACGCCTACCTTATAAGCAAAAAGATCAAATCCGCCAAAGTCTCCATCTTGATCAAAATCAAAAACAGAAAATTTACCCTTCTTAAAATCATCAGGGTCTATAGCCCCCACATTAACGCCCTGAACAGTGTCAGCTATTGCTGCTTGAGGAAAATATATTCTTTTAATTGGCATACTTAATATTTACACATTTTATTTCTTTTTCCATCTAATTGGTTGCATATTAAAATCCTTAAAAGGGAAATTTTCATACATTAAATATTGACTTCCTCGATAAGTAAAATATTCATTCATATGATAAAATTTTCTGTAAGATTTTGTTGATATCTTTTCGCCATTTAAAGTTGAATAACCTGCAGACCATTCAATAAAAGGAACATAGAATCGTTGAGTTCTTAATAATCTATCGTCATGAAGTCCAGAATACTCATCTGGATCTTTATTGTCAATAAAGTACGCCTTCTTCAACTCCATTAATACTAATCTTCTTTCTATAAAATGCCCATCCTCATTATACCCAATGTATGGGTTTGAGCCACCACATCTTGTTGATGATTTTCCTATCTGTAATAAAAAATTTAAATCTAAAATTATTCTACCATAATTAATATCATTAATCTTTATATTGTGATTTTTTAAAATATCTTGAGCATATTTTTCGGTTAAAGTAACAACAGGTACTAGCCCTTCATTTTTGAGTTTTAAAAATTCAATAAATTCACTAGGTAGTATTTTCCCATCGATCTCAAAAGTTTCAAAATTATGACTTTCATTAGGAAATGCTCCCTTAGAATAAAAGGCTGGGCCTTTGTGAATACATAAATCATACATACTCCTCCAGAAAGATGAGGCGCATAAATCATAAAAATCAGTATCAACTGAAACTCCATTATCTATAAAATCTTTTCCATATAATATATTTTTTATAAGACTTCCATCTTTATGATATAATGTTGAATTTTTAATTTTTTCGGGCCTACAGTACCCGATAGCTGCCGCATTATTTGGGTCTTTACAAAAATCTTCACTAGAAGTGTTTTTCGATAAGTCTTCTGTATCTCTTGAGATTATTGATTTTTGCCATTTTGTTTCCCAGTTTTGAATATTTATAAATTCGTAAGATCCAATTCTGGATCCCCAAGGTGAAAGATATTGATCTTCTGTGTATCTGTCAAGGTTTTGAAAGTATCTTTCTTTCGCGCTGTAATTATCTGGATATTGATTGGGGTAAAATCTATCAACATAAAACTCTCTTTGATAATCGGGAGGTGATGTTATAGGCACAACATTACCTTGAATCTCAAGCTCTTGATGAACAAAATACCAATTAGAAGTGCGCGTTTGTTTAATCTCTTCCTCAAGAAATACATTTTCGTATTCCAACAGCTGACTTTTTCCTATCGGCTGTATGGAATAACTATCTTCAATAAAATCAATGTCGTTAGGGTGCAAGTTATCACTATTACCCTTAACAAGAACTTTGTGCTCAGGAGATATGAAGTAATTAATTTGCTCAGAACGCGAAGGGAAGTCTTTATTTGTGTCATTTAACTTATATGCTTCTCTCTTAAACCATTCAGTATCTCCAAAATCAAGCTCTACGTCTTCTATAGGAATATAATTTTTAATCGAATCTATATTGAAAATTTGTACTATTACCTCAGGTTCAGCTATAGCAATTTTATTGAAATCTTTATTTATTGAAATTTTATTAGCAAAATACCCTAACGACCCTTGGTAGTTTTTAACTATAGGCGAACCCATAATCCTTAGTCTTTTAGACTCAATAATATAAGATCTTATTTCATTATTAAATTTAACAACAAAAACATCTCCATTTTCAGACATCCTTAAATACTCAAAATTAATAAAATTTTGTTCAATTAACAAATTCCATTTTAAATTTTCATATTTATAAAATAATAAATTCCCATTTATAGATTGAACAACTACAGCTTTACCATCTCCACTAACTGACTCTATATTATATCTTCCATTTAATATTGTTTTTACCCCTCCAAATGCGACACTTCCATCTCCTAAATTAAACTTTTGTGAAGTAAACACATTATTTTCCTTTGTGTATACTATAAATTCACCGCTTTTGCTCATTCGTGCAGATTCAGAATTTAAAACCATATTTTCACTCCAAGTGCCATTATTTTTTCTGTAAATTCTATAAATTAAATCTCCACTTAAATCAACATCTTTAAATATAACCTGTTCACCGTCGTGTGAAATTTTAATTTCTTCAAAAACATCATTAGTGTTTAATTGAAGATTAATTTGCTCAACCCAAATATTATTAATATTTTCTAATATAATAATAAAATAATCACCATTATCTTGACAAATCGTGGCAATACAATCACCTAATTCACTAGAATCAATGCTAAATAAATGCGATGTATTTAAAGATGTATTAATGTCTTGGTCGACCACCCATTCTTGTCCGTTATATAAATACTTGGTTATAGTTCCGTTTTCGTTGCCGACAAATAAAAATCTTCCGTCGCCACTTAGTGAAATTGATTTTGCAAAATTATTCATATTGTATTATTTTTCTAGCAACTTGTGCTTGGTGGGCTCCCCGTATCATCCATGTCCTGTAAGTCGCCCTCACTTATATTTGTATAAGTTTGACAACTTCCATACCAATTATGGCTTATACTATACGTTCCATTTCCATTTACTTGCGTTATTCTAGCGCTTATATAATTTACCATATACGTAATTGGGTCATATTCAACATAAAAGACCGTATCGTTAACACTGTATGTGGAGCTACCTCCACCACCTCCGCCCCCACCAGAGCTTGGAGCTGTTGTAGTTAAATCGTCTTCGTTCACTTTTATGAAGGGGTAGCCATCCCCATGATCTATAATATAATGAGAGCAATCTAAAATTGTTCCAATTGTATTAGCGGTAGATCCTCCATCATAATATACAAAATCTTCATTAGTGTATGCATTAGACCAAAGAGGTCTACCATTAATGCAATTTGAACTTAAATCAACGCCTTTTTGTACAAGGTAACTTTCAGGGACATTGTGTAGTGTCTTTATAGTGTAGGATGTACCGCCATTTTGCTCATAACCATTTTCAAACTCAATGCGATATAAAGTTTCTTCAGTTGGGTGATATCCTCTATCAATTGCAACAATTGTTCCTGCAATGCCAGGCGTATCAGTCGTCCAATAATCTGGATAAGCCCCCAATGTTACTGAATAATTATTACTATTATAAGAAACGTACGCTTGATAGTTTGAAACTGGAATATTAATAGATGAACCTTCAGTAACTAAAGACATATAAACTTCGTCATTAATTTGATAGTTCGTACAAGACTCTCCATATGTCCAATTATCACCTGCTGGAATTGCGGTAAAAATATCATCATTTGGTACATTATAAATTGTCATATTTTGACAATTTACTAGGTGTTCATACAAAGTAATTGTAGAAGTACAATCGTGGTAATTAATATAATCAACGTTAACAATCTGATAATAATCGCCACCCATTTTTACAAAATTAGCATTAGAATGCGCATTGCAATCAATATCTGTCTTTCCACAGGTGATTAAAGTTTCCTCGTCAAACGATACGCTGCCCGTAGGTTTCGCATTTGTTGTTCCATACCAATACCCACTATATTGATACTGAATATTATCACAATCTATGCCAACTCCTGTCGCTATAAAGAATTCATAACTATATGGGCTATCAGGATTTAAATGGCTACATTCGCTTCCTGTTGTAGATATGCCGTAAAAAGTTGTAGTGGAATTGTAAAATGGACTTATACCTGTTATTTCGCTTTCGCTTTTAGTATAGCTTTGGGATCCGCTTTTCATAACATAAGAACAATTATTGTTAATGTCTCTTTGTGATCCGCTTATATATCCACTAACAACAGATTGAGTTGCGTCATCAAAAAACTTATAAATTTTATTTT
>Ga0255758_10003263_pt1 | contig 14420 bp, 10 predicted proteins | sample 011ome_24_FD_179958 | JGI IMG/M metagenome (GOLD analysis project Ga0255758, IMG submission 179958) | Coastal salt marsh microbial communities from the Groves Creek Marsh, Skidaway Island, Georgia - 011513CT metaG (version 2) | ecosystem: Environmental > Aquatic > Marine > Intertidal zone >...
GGTCAGCGAGGAGGGCGACTTGACTGCGGTACAAGTCGTCATAGAGGCGAACCCCGAAGCGGAGGCGCTGCTGGAAGCGCGAGAGTCGCTGCGGGCTGCGGCGGTGCGGGGAGACATCACGGCTGCCGAGCGGATTAACCTCGCGGAGATAGAGTCCGCCTACGACGAAACCCTCGTGCAACTGGCCAGCAAGCGGGATCAGATGGTGATGTCAGTGCGAGCGGTTGCCAAGCGATTTAGGCCCTATGCAAATATTTTTGTAGGTGGAGTTCCCATGATCGCCGCCGATATGATGGCGTTTGTTCGTTCCGACTTGGTGACATTCGGTACCGCAATTTTATCCGTTATGGCGCTGGTTCTGGCGCTGATTTTTCGCCACCTCAAGTGGGTGGTCATCCCGCTGGTCACATGTACCGCTACGGCAAGTTTTTTGCTGGGAGTGCTGGCTGCTACTGACTGGCGTATGACCGTTATTTCTTCCAATTCTGTGGCGGTCTTGTTGATCGTGACGCTCTCTCTGTCTATTCATCTGGTGGTTCGCTATCGGGAACTGCATCGTCTACAACCTGACGCCACCCGCGTCGCGCTCGCTGTTGATGCGGCCCGATTAATGCTGGTGCCCTGCCTTTACACCGCGATGACGACTATCGTTGCGTTTGCCTCTTTGGTAGTGGCAGGTCTGCAACCGGTCATCGATTTTGGCTGGATGATGACCACGGGCATCGTCTTGGGATTTTGCACGGCGTTTACCTTAGTTCCGGCACTCATGGTCCTGATTCCCGACAAAACTGTAGCCGCTACGTCCTCATCTGACGCGTCTCTGACGCTGCGATTCGCAGATGTGGTTAAGGGTCATGGGGCTGTTGTTACAGCCGTGACGCTACTGCTGACGATAATTTCTCTGTTCGGTATTCGCTCACTTGAAGTCGAAAACAGGTTTATTGATTACTTCAAGGAGCACACCGAGATATACCAAGGCATGCAGTTACTCGATGCCCGACTCGGCGGCACCATCCCGCTCGATGTGATTTTAATGGCGCCGCCGGAGACTGAGTCAGCAGCAGTCGTTGCTGAAGAACCCCCGATTGAGGGCGGCTGGGATGGCGACGATGAATTCATGGACGACGGTTTCGGCATCGATTTCAGTTTTGACAGTGAGGACACTGCCACTGCTGGGTATTGGTTTACGCTACCTGGACGCCAGATGATTGACGAGGTTCACGGAATTATCGCGGCCAGAGAGGAGTCCGGTAAGGTGCTGTCCTTGTCCACCGCGTTTGAGGTAATGGACGGCCTCTACGGCGGACAGCTGGGGGGCGTTGAGCTGGCGCTGATCGAGAACAGCTTGCCCGACGACGTCAATCGCTCGCTGATTAACCCTTTCTACTCACCCGAGCATGGCGAGGTGCGAATTAGCGTTAGGGTCATGGAGACAAGCGAATCCTTACGGCGCGATGCCTATCTGCGCGAGTTGCGCGAGCAGATTCTCGCCGAGACGGGGATTGAGGCCAGCCGGCTTCGCTTCACCTCGCTACTCGTTCTTTATAACAACGTGCTGCAAAGCCTTTTCCAATCTCAGATTATGACGCTGGGGGCCGTATTTGTGGCGATCGGGTTAATGTTCTGGATGCTTTTTCGCTCCTTGTCGATCGCGTTGTTGGCATTGGCGCCGAATATCCTTGCGGCCGCGTTGGTGCTTGGGCTAATGGGGTTGGCGGGGATTCCCCTGGATATTATGACCATCACTATCGCGGCAATCGTGGTTGGCATCGGGGTAGACGACTGTATTCACTACTTGCATCGATTTAGAGATGAGGTGGCGATCGATCAGGATTATCAGGCGGCGATGTTCCGCAGCCATGGCAGTATTGGACGTGCAATGTATTACACGACACTGACCGTTGTTGTGGGATTCGCCATGTTGACCTTGTCGAACTTCACGCCCAGCTTGTACTTTGGTGTTCTGACGGTGGTCGCGATGATTGCTGCCGTCGCCGGCGCTCTGTTATTGCTGCCACAGTTGATTCTCATTTTTCGGCCTTTTGGACCCGGGCGTTAGGGATGCGGTGTCGAGAGCGCTGCGGGGCGTGTTGCGTAGCGCCCTCCATTTCACAGCCCTTTTGGGGCATGCCACAGGGCAAGGCTGCAGGCGTGGTCTGTGTGCATCTCACCGCTGAAGCGGCGTGCGCGCTGTTCAATGACCCCCGTCGGCCCGCCGTTTGCGCTAATTTTCAGCCCGATGTGATGGTTTGCGGCGAGACCCGAGAGGAAGCGTTTTATTTACTACAAGCGCTTGAATTGAGGACCACCCCCACGTGCTAACTGAAATTGCGTTATTCCCATTGTCATCGGTGCTGATGCCTCGGGCGAGAATACCCCTGCAAATTTTTGAGCAGCGCTATCTCGATCTGGTCGCTCGGTGTATGCGCGAGAACGCCGGTTTTGGTGTGGTTTGGCTCAAGCAAGGTTCAGAGGTTTCCGGTGGATCTCTGGACGTGCCGAATATCAGTGACGTGGGAACCTATGCCCCGATCGTCGACTGGGACCAGCTACCTAATGGCTTGTTGGGAATCACGATAGAGGGTCGACAGCGATTCGCTGTCGAGTCGGCGTGGAGAGAAGCCGATGGCCTCATCAAGGCTGAGGTGTCACTGGACGCTCCAACGGGGACGGCACCCTTGCCCGATCATTACAGCGGTCTCGCCGAGGTGCTGGAGAGCCTGTTACGACACCCGCAGGTCAAGCGTTTGGGCCTGCCGGTAGATCTCGAGGATGCGTGGACGGTAGCTTATCAGCTGGGTCAATTGCTGCCCCTCGAAGAATCGATCAAACATGGACTGCTCAATTTGGATTCGCTTGAGCAACTGCTTGAGGAACTCGATACACTGCTGAGGGAATTGAGCGGTGAGGCACCCGCGTAGAGCGCTATTTGTATGAGTGGCGCCGGGCGCGAGGGAGGAGAGAGTGACGCATGGTTTATGACCTGAAAATTTCTGGCGGGTTTGTGGTTGATGGCACCGGGGCGCCGGGCAGGCGCGCGGATATCGGCATTGTCGGTGACCGAATCGTGGCCGTGGGAGCGCTGGCGGAAGCGGCGCTTGAAGAGATCGATGCTACTGACCGCGTGGTCATTCCTGGGTTCGTGGATATCCATACCCATTATGACGGGCAGGCCACCTGGGATCCGGAAATGGCCCCCTCTTCCTGGCACGGGGTTACGACGGTTGTGATGGGGAATTGCGGCGTCGGTTTTGCACCCGCAGCACCTGAGCGGCGGGAATGGTTGGTCGGTTTGATGGAGGGGGTTGAGGATATTCCAGGCAGCGCGCTGACGGAGGGAATGACCTGGGACTGGGAGTCTTTCCCAGAGTATCTGGATGCACTGGAAAAATTGGATCGCACGATCGACGTCGCCACTCAGGTGCCCCACGGCGCAGTTCGCGCCTACGTGATGGGAGAGCGCGGTGCTGCAAACGAGACGCCCACTGATACCGAGATCGCTCGCATGTCAGCGATTGTTGAGGAGGGCCTTAACGCCGGCGCGCTGGGTTTTTCGACCTCCCGCACCGTTCTGCATAAGTCGGTCGATGGCGAATTGGTGCCGGGAACGACCGCGAGCAAGGAAGAACTGGCTGGCATCGGGCGGGCGCTAAAGCGCGCGGGCCATGGGGTATTCGAGATGGCCAGTGACCTGCTTCCAGAGTGGCATGAATTTGAATGGATGGGTGACCTGAGTCGAGAAACCGGCGCGCCGGTCACGTTCACCGCCTTGGAGTCACCTATCAAGGGTGTGCCATTTGCCGAGCAGCTGCGTCAGATGCGCGAGCAGAATGCCCAGGGTGCGCAGCTTGTGGCACAGATCTCCATGCGCGGGACCGGCCTGATTCTTGGCTGGCAAGCTACCTTCCATCCTTTTTCACAGCGTGCAAGTTGGAAGGCGATCGCTGATAAGCCTTGGAATGAGCAGTGGCAGCACCTGTCTGATCCCGCATTTCGGGCGCAGCTACTGAGCGAGCGCGGAGAGCCTACCGGGAGTGACCTCCAATTGATCGCCGACCTGATGGAGAGCGCGTTCTCGATGCAATACGAAATGCGCCCGGGCTTTGACTATGAACCGACCGCGGAACAGTCAATCGAGCGATGTGCGGGTGACGCCGGCGTCAGCGCAGAGGAGTACGCATACGACTTCATGATGCGCGACGGTGGGGCCGGGATGATTTATTTTCCCCTGCTCAATTATGCCAACGGCAACCTCGATTTTCTCGAGTCGGCGCTCAATTCTGATGACTGCGTGAATTCACTATCCGATGGAGGCGCCCATTGCGGCACAATTTGCGATGCTGCTGCTACCACTTTCATGCTGCAGCACTGGGTGCGTGACCGCAGCCATGGCCGTTTACCGCTCGAGTATGCGATCAAAAGACAGTGCCGCGATACGGCAAGACTCTACGGGCTCATGGATCGGGGGGTGCTGGATGCGGGGTATCTGGCCGATCTGAATATTATCGATCTGGACGCCATGGCTCTGAATCTGCCGACCGTTGCTTTCGACCTGCCCGCAGGAGGCAGACGTTTGTTGCAGACAGCGACGGGTTATGACTGCACCATCAAGTCCGGCAAGGTGACTTTCCGCAACAGCACTGCCACGGGTTGTTTTCCCGGGAGCGTTATTCGCGGTCCTCAGCCGGCACCACTTGCGGCCAACCACCCAGAGTCTGCCATCGGTTAACGATCAAGCAGAACAGCTCAGCGGTCTTGATGGCGTCGTAGCGCGCCGAGTGGGCTTCATTGTTGTCAAAGGGGATGCCCGCCAGAGAGCAAGCTCTCGCCAATACGGTATGACCGAAGGCGAGGCCAGCTAGCGTTGCCGTATCGAAGTAGGAAAAAGGATGGAAGGGATTCCTCTTCAGGCCTGCTCGTTCAGTGGCGACATTGAGAAAGCCGGCATCGAAGTGGGCGTTGTGCCCAACCAGCACGGCGCGGTTGCACTGATTGGCTTTCACCGCGAGCCTGACGATACCGAAAAGCTCCCCAAGGGCGATAGCCTCTGGTAGGGCGCCGCGCAAAGGACTTTCTGGATCGATTCCGGTGAACTCCAGTGCCGCGGGATCCAGATTTGCCCCCTCGAAGGGTTCAATGTTGCGGCTGTGGGTGGCCTCGATAATGAGCTCTCCCTCTTCATTCATGGCCAGCTCGGTGATTGCCATCTCCAAAATAGCATCGGTTTGGCAGTTGAAACCCCCGGTTTCTATGTCGACCACCACGGGGAGGAAACCGCGGAACCGATCTCTCATGGGTGAGGTGTCGTTATCGGGCATCGGTTTGGCGCGTGACTGTCCAGTTTACCGTCTCGCCCGCACGGATTGGCACCAAACGATCGTCTCCCAGAGCGATGTCCGAAGGCACGGACTGCGGCGTCTTGACGAGCGTCACGGCGCCCGAATTGCGCGGGAGTCGGTAAAAATCGGGGCCGTTGAAGCTACAGAATGCCTCGAGGTGCGCCAGCGCCCCTTCTTCTTCGAAGACTTCGGCATACAGTGGCAACGCGGCGTGCGCTGTATAACAACCGGCGCAGCCGCAACTGGATTCCTTATCGGTTTTTGCGTGGGGAGCCGAGTCTGTACCCAGAAAAAAACGGGGGTGCCCCGAGGCGACAATGGCGCGCAATGCCAGCTGATGGCGATTTCTCTTGAGCACTGGCAGACAAAAAAAATGTGGCTTGATCCCTCCCACCAGCAGGTGATTACGGTTGTACATCAAGTGATGCGCAGTAATTGTCGCTGCCGTGCGCTCCCCTGCATCAGACACAAATTGGACCGCGTCCTCGGTAGTGATGTGTTCAAACACGATACGCAGTTCGGGGAACTCTTGTCTGATCGGTATCAAGGAAGTGTCGATGAAGGCTTTTTCGCGATCAAAAATATCGCAAGCAGGGTCGGTGACTTCGCCGTGCACGAGGAGAGGCACGTCGTGGCGCTCCATTTCACCCAATATGGGATAGAGCGGATCGAGTGCAGTGACGCCGGCGGCGGAGTTGGTGGTCGCCCCGGCGGGGTAAAGTTTTACGCCATGGACATGAGGGCAGTCAGCGGCCGCGACAATTGTCTCTCGGTCAGTTTTGTCCGTGAGGTAGAGCGTCATGAGAGGCTCGAACGGCGTGTCTGCTGGCACGTGCGCGAGAATCCGTTCGCGGTAGGTGAGCGCGTCCTTCACGGATATCACGGGAGGCGTCAGGTTTGGCATCACGATCGCTCGTCCGGCCCACCTGGCAACGTCAGGCACTGTAGTCGACAGCGCCGGACCATCCCGCAGGTGTATGTGCCAGTCGTCTGGTAGTGTCAAAGTGAGCGCGGTCATGGGGATACAGGCCTCTCGTCAGGCGGCAGTGTAGCAGAGGTGGCAGATTGCAAGCCTGTTCTCTGGTGTGTGGCCAGCTGCAGTCGTAAACTACGCCCCCTTTTTTATCAGGTGAGATTATGTCGGCCATCAAAAAAGTCGTACTGGCGTATTCGGGCGGTCTCGATACCTCTGTGATCGTCAGGTGGTTGCAGGACACCCACCAATGCGAGGTGGTGACGTTTACTGCCGATATAGGGCAGGGCGAAGAGGTCGAGCCCGCGCGCGCCAAAGCAGAGGCGTTAGGGGTCAAGGAAATTTATATCGAAGACCTCCGTGAATCCTTCGTTAAAAACTTTGTCTTTCCCATGTTTCGCGCCAACACCGTATACGAGGGGGAGTATCTTTTAGGCACCTCGATTGCGCGCCCTCTGATTGCCCAGCGACTCGTCGAGATTGCCAACGAGACGGGTGCCGACGCGATCGCCCACGGTGCCACCGGTAAAGGTAATGATCAGGTGCGCTTTGAGCTCGGAGCCTATGCCCTAAAACCCGGTATTCAGGTCATAGCACCGTGGCGAGAGTGGGATCTCAACTCCCGCGAGGCACTCATGGCGTATTGCCGCGAGCGGGATATTCCGGTCGATTTTGCCAAGGCGCAAAAGAAGTCACCTTATTCGATGGACGCGAACTTACTCCACATATCCTATGAGGGAGATGTGCTCGAGGATCCGTGGTTGCCACCAGAGGAGGATATGTGGCGCTGGACTGTGAGTCCCGAGGCGGCACCAGATCGAGCGGAAGAGCTCACGCTGACGTTTGAGCATGGCGACGCGGTAGCGATCGATGGCCAGGCGATGACGCCGGCAGAGGTGTTGGCCGCGCTGAATGAGAGAGGCGGCGCTAATGGGGTTGGGCGCGCCGACATTGTTGAAAACCGCTACGTGGGTATGAAGTCACGAGGATGCTACGAAACCCCGGGGGGCAGTATTTTGCTGCGCGCTCACAGAGCCATGGAGTCCATTACGCTTGACCGCGAGGTGGCACATTTGAAAGACGACCTGATGCCACGATACGCCAAGCTAATTTATAACGGCTACTGGTGGTCTCCGGAGCGTCATGCGTTACAGGCGGCGATCGATCAGACGCAGTCGGTCGTGAATGGTGAGGTCAGATTATCCTTGTACAAGGGCAATGTGACTGTGGTGGGGCGCCGATCCAGTGACTCATTGTTTGACGCCAGGATTGCCACTTTTGAATCTGACGGCGGTGCCTACAACCAGAAAGACGCCGAGGGCTTTATTAAACTGAATGCGCTGCGTCTCCGCTTGGCCGCGCAAAAAGGCAGGCAGCACCAGTAGACGCGGCTTCGGGGGCTATGCGGCGGTCGTTTGCGAAAAGGGGTAGAGTGACGGAAATCACTACTGCGATAACCATGGCCACGACTTTCGTAATAATGCCGTCGGGCCGAAGCGCTGAAATGGGCGTGGGAGGGTGTCATGAACTCAGAAGTTAAAATCACGGAATCGACGACCGCTGATGCCGAATGCTTTGACGTGATCATTATTGGCGCCGGCCTGTCGGGTATTGGCACGGCGGTGAGATTACAGCGAGATTGCCCTGATCGAAATTATGTCCTGTTGGAAAGGCGTGAAGCCATTGGTGGCACGTGGGACCTTTTCCGTTACCCGGGCATACGATCAGACAGCGACATGCATACCTTGGGCTATGACTTTAAGCCTTGGGAGGCTGAAAAGACGATTGCAGACGGACCGTCCATTCTGAGCTATGTCAACGAAACCGCGGATGAATATCGCATTCGCGACCATATTCGTTTTAGTCAAAAGCTGGTGTCGGCTGACTGGTGCAGTCAGCGCTCCCAGTGGCAACTGACGGTGGAAACCCCGGAGGGCATCAGGCGCTACCGGTGCGGATTTCTGATGATGTGCGCCGGCTATTACAGCTACGAGCAAGGCTACGAACCCGAATTTGAGGGCAAGTCGGATTTTCGCGGCGATTGGATACATCCCCAGTTCTGGCCAGACTCCCTGACTTACGAAGACAAGAAGGTCGTGGTGATTGGGTCAGGTGCAACGGCGATGACGTTGGTCCCCAATATGTCTCGTAAGGCCTCGCACGTGACGATGTTGCAACGGTCGCCCACCTACGTGATCTCGCGCCCTTCTGTGGATGGTCTCGCCAACTGGCTGCGGCGCTATCTGCCACCCAAGCTTGCCTATGACATTGTGCGTTGGCGTAACACGGTGTGGCAGCAATGGATGTATCAGTTGACGCGCGTAGCGCCTGGGATGGTGAAACGATCATTGCTCAAGAAGGTGCGGGAAGAAATTGGAGAGATGGTTGACATCGAGAAGCATTTTACGCCCCGCTACAACCCGTGGGACCAGCGGCTGTGTCTGGTCCCCGATGATGATTTGTTCCGCGCCATCCAGTCGGGGAAAGCCTCGGTGGTAACAGACCATATTCAGAAAATTACTGATAGAGGTGTCGAGTTGGTATCGGGAGAGCATCTGGATGCCGATATCATTGTCTGCGCTACGGGGCTCGAGCTGGTCATCCTCGGCGGCGCCGAGTTCACGCTGGACGGTGAAGCCATCGATCTTGCAAACGAGTGGACTTACAAGGGCATGATGTGCTCCAACATCCCGAACATGGTCCACACGTTCGGCTATATCAACGCTTCATGGACACTGCGGGCGGATCTGATCGCGACCTGGCTGTGCCGGTTACTCAATCATATGCGTGCCGAGGGCATGAAGACGGCGACCCCGCGTATTTCAGAGGAACTGGCTGCTACCATGAGTCGGCGATTTTGGATTGATGATTTCTCGGCTGGTTACATGCAGCGGGTCATGCATCGATTCCCCAAGCAGGGGGATTGTATGCCCTGGATGAACCCACAGAACTACCGCAAGGATCGCAAGATGTTTCGCGACGATCCCATCGTTGATGAGGCGCTGGTATTTGATGCGGTGGCGCCGGTTCTCGAACCTGCGCTGGAGAAAGTAGGTTAATCCCGTATGACCGCGCATGGCTTGCAGGAGAGCAGTGTGTACTGCCCCTACTGTGGCGAAGCCATCGAGGTCTTGTTGAACCCGGAGGATGTGGGCCGCGAGTACATAGAGGACTGCCAGGTCTGTTGTCGTCCTATTGAGTTCAGATTAACGGAGTCAGCGGGAGGCTGGTTGGAGGCTGAGGTGCGCTCCGACAGCGATTAGTCGTTTGCTAGTGAAAATCTCTGGATTGAATCGTCAGTGCCGTCAGGCTGTCTCCATGATCTTCGAGGGCGCTGGCGATGACATGTACGACCCCTTCGCGAGACTCAACCGTACCTTTCACCAGTAAGAGTTGTGCTGTCATTAAGGCCTGGCGGTAGCGTTCCTGTACGGCAGGCCAGACAATGACGTTGATATTTCCTGTTTCATCTTCCAAGGTTAAAAATACGACCCCTGACGCCGTGCCCGGACGCTGGCGGCAGGTCACCAGGCCGGCCACGCGAACAAATCGGTGATTGTTGAGGTGTTCGAGGTTTTTCTGTTGTTGGCACTGGCTGAAAGGCTTTTGTTTACGCAGCAGTGCCAGCGGGTGTGCACGCAGCGTAACGCCGGTACTCCGATAATCCGCAATCACCTCCTCAATCAAGCTCGGTGTAGTGAGTGCCGCATCATTAGCATGATGTGTGAGAGGCGGATTGTCGGCTAGCAGTGGGCGGTAGTCTTCGAGCGCCATTGTCTGCCAGTGAGACTGGTAGCGGTGCCCGCTGATACTGGAAAGCGCATCGGCCGCGGCTAAAGACTCCATGCTGCCGCGATCCAAAGATGCCCGTTGGCGCAAGTCGGCCACACTGCTGAAGGCTTGGGTTAGACGCGCTGTGTCGATTCGTTTAGCGGCCGCTTCGCTGAGCCCTTTGACTAACCTCAGCCCCAGTCTGATCGGAGGCTGACGACGATCTGTAGTGGACAGCAGCTGGTGATCCCATGAGCTGTGATTGACATCAATGGGCAAAACCAGAATGTCATGTCTGCGCGCGTCCTGTATCAGTTGTGAAGGAGAGTAAAAGCCCATGGGTTGGCTATTGAGCAAGCCCACATAGAAGGCGGCGGGGTGGTGACATTTTAGCCAAGCCGAAATATAGGCCAGTAAGGCAAAGCTTGCCGAGTGTGATTCGGGAAATCCATACCCGCCAAAGCCCTTGATCTGATTAAACAGACGGTCCGCAAATTCGGTGGTGTACCCTTTGTTTGTCATGCCCGCTTTGAGCTTTTGCTCAAAAGAGAGCAGCTTGCTGTTTTTTCCCCAGTTGCTGATAGCGCGCCGTAAGGCATCTGCCTCTCCTCCTGTGAAGCCAGCGGCTACCATGGCCAATCGGATGACCTGCTCCTGAAAAATGGGCACCCCCAGCGTGCGTGACAATACCGATTCGATTTCTTTATTGGGATAGCTGATCGATTCCAGACCGGCCTTACGTCGCAGGTAGGGATGAACCATGTCGCCTTGAATCGGCCCTGGTCGGACAATGGCAATCTCAATAACCAGATCATAAAAACAGCTGGGCTTGAGCCGCGGCAGCATCGACATTTGTGCCCGGGATTCGATTTGAAATACGCCGAGGGTGTCGGCTTTTTGTAGCATGCGGTAGGTTGCAGCATCTTCTCGGGGAATATCCTGCATGCACTGGATATCAGCATGATCCCGGTTGATCATCTCCAGCGTTTTACGAATAGCGGAGAGCATGCCCAGGGCAAGAATATCGACCTTGAGTAGCCCTAGCGCTTCGATGTCTTCCTTGTCCCATTGGATAACAGTGCGATCGGGCATGCTGGCGTTCTCTACGGGAACCAGGTTGGAAATGGGTCCGCGGCTGATAACAAACCCGCCGACATGCTGGGAGAGATGTCGCGGGAAACCGAGAATCTCCTGAACTCGGGCCAGAAAGTGAGTTGCCAATTCTCCTGATCGAGGCACGCCTTGCTGCTCGAAGCGACCCGTCAGCTCTCGCTCGCGATTCCACCAGGCCAGAGAACTGGCTAATTCCTCGATAAAAACCGAGTCAAGCCCCATCGCCTTGCCGACATCCCGTACGGCACTGCGAGAACGGTAGGTGATAACCGTTGCCGCCAGTGCGGCACGCCGACGGCTATATTTTTCATAGATATATTGAATGACTTCTTCGCGCCTTTCGTGCTCAAAGTCCACATCAATATCAGGAGGCTCATCCCGCTCTCGTGAGATGAAGCGCTCGAATAGCAATGACACCTGATCAGGAGAAACTTCTGTAATGTACAGGCAGTAACAGACAACCGAATTGGCAGCGGAGCCTCTTCCCTGGCACAGGATGCCTCGGGATCGCGCAAACTGAACGATGTCATACACCGTCAGAAAGTAATACTCATAGGACAGCTCGGTAATCAGGTCGAGTTCGTGATGAATACGTTGCTTGATGTGGTCAGGCACGCCATCTGGCCACCGGCGTTTTGCACCTGAAGCTACTTCCTGCCGCAGATAACTATTGGCGGTGTGGTTTGTGGGGACGACTTCCTCTGGGTACTCATAGCGCAGTTCTTCAAGGCTGAAATCACATCGCGCGGCGATTCGACAGGTTTCCTGTATCAGCGTTTCTGGATACAGGGCAGCGAGTGTGTCCAGAGTGCGGAGATGTTGCTGACTATTAATCAGCCGTCTGGGCCCTAGCCGTTGAATGGGGGTTTGGGTACGGATGGCCGTGAGTACGTCGTGTAGCGCTTTTCGTTTTGCGCTGTGCATCTGCACTTCACCACAGGCCACCATGGGGACCTGCAGTGTTTGGGCTATGTGATAGCGATGTTTAAAGCGTCGCCACTCATCATTACCGAGTAGGCGACTGATACCAATCCATACGCGACCTTTGCAGAGTCTTGCCAGTTGCTGCAAATGGACCTGTTGCTTGTCTGTGTCATCAGGTAACAGAATTAGCAAACAGCGTTTGAGGTGAAAAATGATGTCGCGCAAGTGGACGGCGTACTCTCCCTTGCCACTGCGTCTTCTGGCGCGGCTAATCAGGCCTGATAGCTCTCCGTAAGCTGCTCGACTCGGGGCTAGGGCAACCACTCGAATACCTTCGGTCAACGTAAATTCGCTGCCGACAATTAACTTTATGCCGTGCTCCTTGGCCGCTACATGCGCTTTGACAATGCCGGCCAGAGAGCACTCGTCGGTGATCGCCAGTGCACTGTATCCGCAGTGGGCGGCGCGTTTCACCAGTTCATCCGGCGCAGAGGCGCCACGCAGGAAGCTGTAGTGGCTCAGGCAGTGTAATTCGGCGTACATCAAAATACTGTATAAATAAACAGTATTCTAGCGAGGTATTCTTACTGTTGAAAAGGGGTTTGTAGAAATGGCGTAGACTGTTTTTCTGGTGTCTGATGCGAAGGGCCAGCCGCATTAAATCTGAGCAGCAAATTTTTAGGAGAACAATGGTGAGCAAAATGCGACGAATAGGCTATGGGTTGGCCGCCACGTTTTGTCTTGTATTGCAGGGATGTACCGGTATTCCCGAGGGAATTGAGCCCGTTACGGGTTTTGATCAAGAGCGTTATCTGGGTGCTTGGTACGAGATAGCCAGGCTCGATCATAGCTTTGAGCGAGGCTTAAGCGAAGTCACGGCTACCTACAGTACTAATCCCGATGGCAGTATCGCTGTTTTGAATCGCGGTTTTGATCAAGAAGAGGGGCGCTGGCGCGAGGCAGAAGGTGTGGCGCGCTTTGTCGATTCCCCGACCGTGGCCCACTTGAAGGTCTCCTTTTTTGGCCCCTTTTATGGCAGCTACATCGTATTTGGCCTCGGGGAAAATTATGACTACGCTTTTGTCTCGGGGTTTAACCGAGATTATTTGTGGCTGCTGTCACGATCACCGGAAATCAGTGACACGCTGCGCAATGAGTTTCTGGAGACCATCACGGATTTGGGTTTTGCGGCCGATGATTTGGTGTGGCTGTAGTTTCAGATATCAACATTTGATGCATTGAGGTAGTCGGTGTTGTGGGGAGCGATTCAGTCCCCTGGTTCCGCAACGTCAATGGGTGGTTACAGTAACAAGCAGCAAGGTAACCTCAACGTCAGTTGTGAAAGCGGGAATTAACGCGCTTTAGCAGCTGATGATGGAGCTCCAGTTCGCCTTCACGCAAACAGTCCATGTAAATACCAGCGTCGGTTATGTCTGTCCTGATAGATCCAGACAGGCTGCTTTTGTGGAGTACAGGCAATGTAGTAGTCGCGGCTGACAGGAGTGCTCCACCAGTGGTCTTCAATGCGCTCCGGGCCGTGTAGTAGCTCTAATACGCCATTCCAGTACAACTGCTGTGCTGTCTGATGGATGGGATGGGGTTCGGGGAATAGCCAAAATGGGCGTTGCCCAAGTGCAGCCACATCTCCGTCGCGCGGTGCTATCAGAGAATGCGTTTTCACCACGGCCTCTTCAGGTAAGTGCTCTTCACGATAGTCGATATACCCAACGGCCTTGAGTCCAAGTCGGCTGCGTAGGCGATCGGCCAGTTCATGCCGTGAAGCGCGACTGAAATCTGCATTAAACAGGTCTGTTGCTGGTGGAGTATTTTCATGCAGGCGATCGACAATGAGTGACAGGCCTTCAATGTCTTTTGGCAGGGTTTGCTTGTCCAATTGCAAACACGAAAGCTCAAACCAGCGTTGAGCCTGTTGTTGGGCCGCTTCTGAAAACACTTTGAGCGAATCACCGGCGCCTTGTCGTTGCAAATACTGCCATTCAATCATGCCGCAAGAGAGCTGGGTGTTTTTCAGGAATGTACAGAAGTGAGCGAGTAAGCGCTCCATGGCGGGATGCAGTTCCTGCCGATTGTGAATGTCAAATCCAAACCAAAGTGTGTCTTTAAAGTATCGGGGCGGCTGATACACGATGGCGGGTTCCTGCTGGCGTCCTAAAAGACGATCCAGCCAATCGATAAACGGCGCGCCACATCGGTTGCCCAGCTCGGGAAGAGAAATACGAAGCAAATGCCCAAATTCGGTGATGCCAGCTTTTTCAAGTCGCGCCACAACCTGTGGGCAC
>Ga0255758_10003274_pt1 | contig 14397 bp, 7 predicted proteins | sample 011ome_24_FD_179958 | JGI IMG/M metagenome (GOLD analysis project Ga0255758, IMG submission 179958) | Coastal salt marsh microbial communities from the Groves Creek Marsh, Skidaway Island, Georgia - 011513CT metaG (version 2) | ecosystem: Environmental > Aquatic > Marine > Intertidal zone > Salt...
CTCGCAACAAAAAGCAATCATTATGGCGTATGAAGATTATTACAATATGATGGAACAAGAATTAAATAACCAAAATTCAGTTGTAGTTATCCCAGTAGAACAGCAATCACCAAGTGTCAGAGATAGACTAGCACAACTGTTTAAATGAACCCATATCAAGTTTTAGGAATCAATAAATATAGTAGTGACGAAGAAGTACGTTTAGCATATAAACGACTAATGAAGAAGCACCATCCTGATAGTGGCGATGGAGACACACACAAACTTAACGAAGCAAGAGAAGCATACGTATACCTGACGACTGACAATAAGCAAAAGCAAGATGTCGTTACCTGCAACGTCCCTACAACACATGCTGAACTTGTTTCAATTTTAGGCAAAACAAAAATATTTGAAACAGAAGGAATTCAGTTTGAAGTTTTTGTACCATATGAAACAAGAATGAATGATACTATTACAGTAAAAGACATTCTGCCAAACGTAACATTAAAGATAAAATTTAAGGAACGAAATGAGTAATCAACCTGACAGAGTTAATCTTTCACTAGAACGTGCTATTGAACGTGCGACCCAATTTTCACACGAATATGTCACAATTGAGCATTTACTTTATTCTATCATGGAAGAAGACGATGTAATTGACTTGCTAACGAAAATGCATGTCAATGCAGGTGATGCTATGGAAGAACTTGAAACATATCTAAAAGAACGTGATGATATTAATGTTCCAGCAGATACACCAGTAGAACCCCGAAAGACACTTGGCATCGACAGAGTATTCAATCGTGCTGTGACACAAGTTATCTTTAGTGGTGGATCTAAATTACATTGTCGTGACCTACTAGTTTCATTGTTGAGTGAAACAACGTCACATGCTTATTACATTTTGCGTAAGCATGGAGCGACACGTGGCGCAGCGATTGAAGTTCTACAAAAAGAAATGTATGGACAAGCAGGGCAACCTCAAGCGGGACAACAGCAAGGGCAAGGTGGTGCTGTAAAGTTCGAAGACTTCTGTGTAAATCTAAACAAAGAAGCAGCAGAAGGTCGTATCGACCCGATTATTGGTCGTGAAGAAGAACTAATCAATCTTACAGAAGTTCTGGCAAGACGTAAGAAGAATAATGTGATTATCGTTGGTGAGCCGGGTGTTGGTAAAACTGCTATCGCTGAAGGTATTGCCCTAAAGATTGTAAATGATGAATGCCCAGATATTCTAAAAGACAAGAAAGTATGGTCACTTGATGTTACATCAATGGTAGCAGGTACAAAGTATCGTGGTGAGTTTGAAGAACGTGCCAAAGCAATCTTTGACCAACTTGCTAAGAAAGATGATGTAATCTTATTCATTGATGAAATTCATATGATTATGGGTGCGGGTTCGGCAGGTGGATCGAACATTGATATTGCTAACTTGTTGAAGCCACTACTAGCAGGTGGTAAGTTGCTGTGTATCGGTGCAACAACAAGTGAAGAATATCGTGAGAATTTTGAGAAGGACCGTGCGCTACAACGCCGCTTCCAAAAAGTTGTTATCGACCAACCATCGAAAGAAGATACAAAGAAGATTGTTAAAGGCTTAAAGAAACATTACGAAGAATTCCACGGGCTTGAATACGAAGAAGAAGCAATGGACTTAGCAGTTGATTTAGCAGAGCGTTATATGCATGGTAAGTTTAACCCAGACCGTGCTATCGATGTTATTGACGTAGCAGGTGCTCGTAACAAACTTCATAAATTAGGTAACATTAACAAATCAGCAATTGAACATGCTGTATCAAAAATTACACGCATCCCAATCGATATGATTGATGCAAAAGAAAATACAAATTACGCAAACCTTGAAGCTAATATTAAAAAGAAACTGTTTGGTCAAGACAAAGCAGTTGGCGCACTAGTCGAGTCAATCCTAGTTGCGAAGTCAGGTATGCGCCCAACGAATAAACCAATTGGTAGTTTTCTATTTGTAGGACCAACAGGTACTGGTAAGACAGAATTATGCCGCCAGCTTGCTGATAACCTAGATGTAAAACTACGCAAGTACGACATGTCTGAATACATGGAGCAACACTCAGTATCTAAATTAATCGGTGCTCCTCCAGGATATGTAGGCCACGCAGAAGGTGGTGCAGGTGCAGGACAACTTATCAATGATGTAGAAGAAACACCAAATTGTATCGTTCTACTTGACGAAGTTGAGAAAGCACACCCAAGTGTAATGAACCTCTTACTACAAGTTATGGATGACGGTAGATTAACAAGTTCAACTGGTAAAACAGCAGACTTTAGTAATGTAATTCTTGTGATGACATCGAACTTAGGTGCAGCACAAAAGTCAAAACGTGCAATTGGTTTTAGTAATGACCACGATGATGCTTCAATGCAAGCAGTCAACAAGTTCTTCTCACCAGAGTTTAGAAACAGACTTGATGCTATGGTAGAATTTGTTGCTCTAAAACGTGAACACATTGATATGATTGTAGGCAAGTCTATCAATGAACTTAATGATATGCTGAAAGACAAGAATGTTCGTATCGAACTAACTCTTGGTGCGAAAGCATGGTTGCGTGAGAAGGGATATATTCCAGATATGGGCGCACGTCCTTTACAGCGTGTAATCAATGATAACATTAAGAAGCCGCTATCACGTGAAATTCTATTTGGTGCATTAGTTAATGGTGGCACAGTCACAGTTGATATAGTGGAAGATGAAGTAGTCTTTAGATATGGTTGAAACGTTTAAGTCAAGCAAACTATTCTATGGTAAGTATCCATTTAAGATAGCTTACAAACGTTTGTATGGTTTCCCCAAAACTGATATACTATCAGACCGTTGGGGTATAACTCATCAATGGTGGTTTGACTTACCTGAGGACGAGATTGATAGAAACCGTAGAGACAATTGTTACAGATTTTTAAACGGCTTTGATGATGTGAAGTATAATAATTCTTCACTAACCCATGTTTACTTCCTAACCCGTGAAGACTTTGAACGTGCCAAAAAACGATATAAAGAACTACACGAAGAATATCACGAACCATTCATCGATAACTTAGTAGAAGTAATGGACAAGTATACTTCTAAAGTAGAACTAAAGAAAAGTCTTTATCATAAAAAATTCAGATACAAAGTGACGTTCCGCTTTAATCAATATTTTGAAGAAAAGTTAGGACGTGAACTGTATGATATGTACAAAGACAACGATAATTACTACTTGAATCCAAATGTCAAACGTTTTGATCCTGTCAATATCCCAACTCGCTCTCCTACATACGGTACATATCGTTATCTCTGGAGGCATTCTCCATATAATCTATATGCCATCTACTGTTTAGAAAAAATTGACATGGAAATGCTAACTTTTGTAGCAAGCGAGAATATTGGCGTCATCACTAAGGCAGTACTCATTGAAGAATTAGATAAATAACAATAACGATTATTCTATCTATAGTTAATGAGGACAGAAAAAATGGCGAAAATCAAAGAAGAAATTCTAGTAATTAGAGTTTCTACAATCACCAAAAATGGCGATAACAAACCCGATCTTCTAAATGACGAGATTGCAGCGACAATCGAACAAGTTGTTTCGGAATTGATTGGTGACTCCGCTGTGGTGGAAGTAGAGACAGCATCAGAGTAAGGAATAGATATGGCACGTAAAACGACTACACTTATGCCACTAACAGGCGTTGAGCTAGATAAAACGGGTGACCCTGTACCAGGTGATAGCTACTATGGCTATACGGATGGTATTCATACAGTAGCAGTATATGGTAGAAATTTTACAGGCCGTATTAGAATTCAAGGAACACTAGCGACTAACCCAACAGAAGATGATTGGTTTGACATTCTACTTAGTGGTCTACCTTACAAAGATTATGAAAATTATACAGGTGTAGAAGGTTTCACTTTTACAGCTAACTTAGTTTATTTACGTGCAGTGATGGATCGAACTTCACTTGGTATTACCGATGTGTCGCAAGCAGGTTTTATTGAAAAAATATATTTGAATTATTAAAGGGACAAAAGAATGAGTATTAATGCGCAACCATTTAGCCCAACATTTAAACTAGTAGGAAACTTACAACAGGATCAAATACTAGTATATGATGTAAGCGAAAATGCTTTTGTTAACTCGGGTGCTTCCGGACTTGACGGCAATGCATCTACAGCAGCAATCGACACAGTTACTACTAGTGGCACAGGCCTTTCAATCGGTGAAATGGCAGGTACAACGCTAGAATTAAAATCAATAACAGCGGGCGACAATTTAGAAATCATTGATAATGGTGATACTCTTGTATTCAGAGCAATTATTAATGAGACAAACCAAATTGGATCTAATTTAGGCACAGGCACAGGGTTATATACCGGTCTTGCTGTAGGAACAAATGCACTACAGTTTAAAAGTATTAAAGTATCCAATGGTTTACAACTGTCGGATGACGGACAAACATTAACTATTTCGTTAGGCGAATCATCATCCACACCACTGTCATCTGCTAACAATCTATCAGATTTGCCAAATAAAGATGAAGCAAGAACAAATTTAGATGTATATTCTAAGTCACAAGTAGATAGCGCATTTCTACGCTTAGATACACATAACTTACCTGCACAAGATAACACATATGATATTGGTTCAGCAGAATTTAGATTTAATGACATTTATGCAGAAACATTTCAAGGGACTGCAATTCTTGCAAATAATCTTACAGTGTCAGGGCAAGTCGGCGATGTACTTACATATAACGGACAACAGTGGGTTGCAGGTCAAGCAACATCAAATGGAACGGTAGCATCTCAAACTCTATCTATTTCAGGTAATCAACTTACTATCTCTGGTGGAAATACAATAAATCTACCAGTATATCAAGACACTGATAATTTTGTAAGATTAGATGGTCACTCACTGCCAACCCAAGATAACACATATGATATTGGTTCAGCAGAATTTAGATTTAATGATATCTATGCTGAAACGCTACAAGGTACAGCAGTTCTTGCAAATAATCTAACTGTTACAGGTAGCGAAGGTGATGTTCTTACACTTGTCGGTAGTACATGGGTTGCTCGTCCTGCTTCACAAGCACAGATTGATCTATCTTCATACGCACTAAAATCAGAATTACCAACAGATATCAATCAACTTACAGATACATCAGGCCTACTAGGTCAGGGTTCTGTTGATTTATCAAACTACTATAATAAAGCAGAAGTTGATGCATTAATTCCAACAGTATTCTCAGGTAACTACAACGACTTGTTCAACAAGCCGACTATCCCAACAGTTCCTACAGATATTTCACAACTGACTGATAATACAGGTATCATCCAAGCAGCAAATACTGACAGTCAAACACTTACACTAAGTGGAACAACTCTACAGATTTCAGGTGGCAACTCAGTTGATCTATCTGGTCTTGGTGGTGCGACATTCTCAGGTAACTATGCAGACTTGACTGGTGCACCGACGAATGTTTCAGAATTTACAAACGATGCTGGCTATATTACATCAGCGGCTGTATTCTCGGGTAACTATAATGACTTGATTAACAAGCCAACAATTCCATCACTTGACGGTGTTGCTACCCAGCAATGGGTAATCGACCAAGGCTTCTTAACAAGCGACAGTGACAGTCAGACACTACAACTGAACGGTACAGTTCTATCAATTACAAACGGCAACTCAGTTGACCTAGCAGCAATTGATACGAATGTTGACTTAACAAACTATTACACAAAGACAGAAGTAGATGGACTTATCCCAACTACATTCTCAGGTGATTATAACGACTTAACTAACAAGCCAACAATCCCTACACCGTTCTCAGGTTCGTATAATGACTTAACAGATACACCGACGATCCCTACTGTTCCAACTAATGTTTCAGCATTCACAAACGATGCAGGATACATTACTGCGGCATCAGTGTTCTCGGGTGATTACGCAGACTTAACTAATAAGCCAACAATACCAACAAATCTACAAGACCTTGCAAACGTATCAAACAATGCACCAAGTGATGGTCAACACTTAGTATGGGATGCGGCTAACTCACAGTGGAAACCAAGCGCAGCAACAGAGGGTACTGATACAGGCTATACAGATGCAGATGCTAGAAACTCACTTTCAGCATCAACTGGTCTATCATATAACTCATCAACAGGTGTATTTGCTCTTAACGCACAGATTTCCAATCTAAATGATGTTGATACAACTGGCATACAAAACGGTCAAGTTCTAAAATGGAATGGTTCTGCTTTTGTCCCTGGTGACGATACAGTTCTAACATCAACAGACCAACTACCAGAAGGTTCAACAAATCTTTGGTATACAGATGGTCGTGTAGAGAGCGTAATCGCAAGCAAGACATCAGATGACTTTGCTGAAGGTTCAACAAATCTTTACTATACAGATACAAGAGTAGACGCAAGACTACAAACACAAATCGTAGCAGGTAATAACATCGCAATTACTCCGGGTGTAGGTGGTGTTCTAACAATTTCAGCAAATATTCCTGCGACAACAACTTACACAGATACAGATGCTAGAAATGCAATCTCAGTAGCGGGTGACTTAGCATACAATTCAACAACTGGTGTTATCTCATATACAGCACCAACTACAGTTAATTGGGCAACTATTACTAACACACCAACTACACTAGCAGGTTACGGTATCACAGATGCATTCGATGGTGATTACAACTCATTAACTAATAAACCAACGATCCCATCAATCACTGGTCTAGCGACAGAAACATATGTTGACAACGCAGTAGCAGGCATTACAGGCTTCTCAGGTTCATATAATGACTTAACTGATAAACCAACACTATTCGACGGTGCGTACTCATCACTGACTGGTACACCAACAATCCCATCAGATGTAAGTGACTTAACCGATACAACAAATCTTCTGGATCACTTCTCAGGTGCATATGCAGACCTAACAGGTGCTCCTGCAATCCCATCAGCACTAACAGACCTAAATATCACAGACGGTACATCAGGTCAAGTTCTAACAACTGATGGTGCAGGTAACTTCTCATTTACAACAGTTTCGGGTGGTTCAGGTTCATCATACGGTGATGCAGATGTTAAAACATATCTAAATGGTGGGTGGGACTTCCACTTATTACCAGACACAAATGCTACGTATGATATTGGTAGCGCAGAGAAGAAAGTTCGTCACTTGTATCTAAGTGATAACTCACTGTACTTTGGTGATAATCTAAACACACTTAGAACAGATGGTACAACACTTCTGTATAATGGCGAAAATCTACAAGATTATGCTACACTTATTAACACACCAACAATTCCAACAGATATCTCTGACCTGACTGATACTACAAACTTGCTTCCTACAAATACACTAACAGCAGGTACTGGTATTCAGATTAATTCAGATGTTGTATCACTGAATGCTAACTTAGGTGATCTACAGAATGTAGCATCAACAGCACCAAGTACAGGTCAAGTTCTAAAATGGAACGGCACACAGTGGGCTCCGGGCACAGATGAAGTTGGTAGCGGTTCAGGTACAGACTTATCTAACTCATCAATCAATGACTTGAATGATGTAAGTACAGCAGGTATTCAAACTGGTTACTTCTTAACTTGGGATGGAACTAAGTTCGTAGCATCAGCACCAAGCGCAGCGGATCTTTCAACTGAGACTCTATCAGAACTAGGTGACGTAGCAAATGATGCTCCAGTTACTGGTGACTCACTAGTTTGGAATGGTTCATCTTGGGCACCACAAGCAATCACAGGTGGTTCAGGTGGTTCTGGCACGACAGCAGAATACTTTAAGTTGAATTATACGACATCAGGTTCACTAGATTCAATCACAAATACAACAAGCGGTATTTCAGCAACTATTGTTTCAGCATCAGGTGGTGACGTAGAGATTACGTTTAACGGATACGCATTCCCACCAGCTGGCGTTCTGATTTACGGTTACTCATATGCGACTAATGAATATGTTATTATGCCGCTAAACAAAGATATTACAACTCGTAAAATCGCAGGTGGTGGTTCAGCTGGAAGCCCAACAGCATTTGGTGCTATGGGTTCGCTAACACTAACACTAAAATTACGTGAAGCGGAAACAGGCTCATCACGTTCATTCGGTACTCCAACACATGCTTGGATTATGTTCACTATGATTTAATAAGGATACAGTAAATGTCATTTAAAACTTCTGCCATCGATCTCAATGTTCCAGCAAAGGTTCTTCCTTGTTCAGTTACAAGTGCGACAGCTTTAGATAGCTGGCCACACGATGACGGTAAAGGTGACCCATGGTGGAGAGGTTCAACGAACCCAAAAGCATATCGTTGGGAACTTACGATGACAGTTACAGCGACACAACACGGTTCGCACTTAACAAGAACAGATAAAATGTTTAATGGGTATGATGTAGTTGTAGGTGACTTTATTGCAGGCGCAACAGATGGTCGTGCGCTACAGATTACAAGTATCACATCAAAAACTGCATTTACAGTTGTTTGTGTTGTTGAAGATATTCTAAGATATAACACTTTCCGTTCAGCAACTGGTGCAGGTCTATTTTCTGTCCCAGGTCAGGCTGTTGTATTCCAAATTAACGAGAACGGTCACCCAATGCTTGACCCACTACCAACAGGTATCGTATCAAGTGACTTCTATGCTAACGTAAACTCACGTTTTCAGTATCTAAACCCACAACTAAACTATCTTCTACAACAACAGAACAACGGGTTTGAAGAAGGTGATGTTGTATGTCTTAACCCAGACACACACTTATTTGAATTAAGTTCTCCGCAGAATATTGATAGATTAGTTGGCACAGTTGTTCACCCAGGACCAGGACCACATCAGTTCATGGTTAGACCGGCAAATGGCATTATAGATTTTGTCCCGGGTCTTCCGGGTGGTGTGGGTGATTTTGTATATCCAAGCGTAGACGGTACAGGCGATTTAACAACAGAAAATACTGGTGTTCCGATCTTTATGAAACTAACAGACGCAGTACCAAGTATTGTTCGTGGCACAGTAACAGATGGCGAAGCAACAGCAGGTGACGTATTTGAGATTAACAACGTTGATGTAATGTTCACAACAAGCACATTAGGTAAAGTAACAGTTCCTAATGCTGTAACAGACATTAATTTAAAAACATCACAGCACGGTGTAAGTGCAGAAGCAAGTCCCGCTCCAAATGAAGTAACCTCAGATATTTCTACATACGGTTCATCATATGGTCTAGTAGGTGGCTTCCCTCCATTCGCAGCAAGTTTTAACGGTACAACTGTCAACTTTAGCACAACAATTGCAGGACAAGCAGCATATAATCAGCCAGTTGCTATCGCAGACGATATGGCGGTTGATATCAATGCAGCGAATATTCCAAATATTTCAGCACGTGCCTCTGGTGGTCTACTTACAATTATTCATAATCTTGGTCTAGACATTACAATTCAGAATATTCAATCTGATACAGGCGGTAATCCATTTGCTGGTATGAATTCATTAACAAGTATCGATACGACTAACGCAGGTCAATCTGGTTCTTATGTTCTTCAACTTTATCGTGAGGATGGCGGTGAAATTATTATCAAAGATAGAACAGGATCACCAACGTTTGATTTCGGACTAACATCAGGACACTCAGGTTCTTATGCTCTAGGCTTGAATATCGAACAAGGCATTCGTAAAGCAGGTACATATGTTGTTCGTAATATCACAGAACGTTCGGCGCTTCCTAATGTTATGATTGGCGACCAAGCATATGTCTTGGACACAGGTGAAGGCGAATGGGGTTTATATATCTGGGATGAAACACAGTGGACACTAGTTGCGACACAAGACAGTGCGGCGACAGATGCTAACTCATTAAGTAAAACATTCACGACACCTATCACAGACTTTGGTAGTGCTAAAACAGTTACACTTGGTCGTATCTCTGATAACTCACGTGTTGTTTCAGTTCTAGTAGAATGCATCACACCGTTATCAGGTCACATCGGTGGTACTCCTGCATTAGAAGTAGGAACACAAGCAGAACCAGATAGATTTATGAGCGATTATGAAAATGATATTGAAAGTGCAGGTTCATATACTACAACACCTGACTTCCATTACACTGGTTCAAGTGAATTAGAAATCAAAGCAAATCTACAGCACTTTGGTGCTACAGCAGGTGAAATCAAAGTGACTGTAACATACGTATAATATGCGTATAAAACTAATTTATCGACAATGATAAATAACTATGTAGGGAGATGAAAGTCTCTTTACAATCTTTGTCCGACGTTTCTTCCGGACGATTTTCATGAAAACTTAAAGGAATAATATACTATATGTGTATTTACAATACCGTGTTTAGGAAAATGATTTTCTTTGCACGAGGATTTAACCTTTTTTAAATTAATAGCTATTTTATAGGAGAAACTAAATGGCTCAAGTTAAAAATTTCGGTATCCGTGGTATTGGTTCAGACGTTCAATTTGGTAAGAACGGTGGTCGTGTTGTTTATGATTCAGGTAACAGCCTATTCAAAGTAACAACAGACGGCACAACTCTAGGCCACATGAACGTTGCAACTACTCCAACAGCGGATAACCATGCAACATCAAAAGCATACGTTGACTCAGTAGCATCAGGTCTTGATGTTAAAGATTCAGTACGTGCAGCTTCAACAGGTAACGTAGATGTTTCATCAGCACCATCAACACTTGACGGTGTTAACCTATCATCAGGCGACCGTGTTCTACTAAAGAACCAAACAACAGCTTCACAAAACGGTATCTATGTGTTCAATGGCTCAGCATCAGCACTAACACGTGCGGCGGACATGGACGCAGCAGGTGAATTCGTTGGCGCATTCTTCTTCGTAGAAGAAGGTACTGTGAACTCAGACCAAGGTTACGTAATGTCATCAAACGGTCCAATCACAGTTGGTACATCAGACATCGAATTTACAAAATTCACAGGTACTGGTCAAATTACAGCAGGTGATGCTCTATCAAAATCAGGTAACACACTAAATGTAAACGTTGACGATACATATGTTCGTGTTGTTTCAGACGCACTAACAATCAAAGGTACATCAACAACTGGTGAAGTACTAAAATCAGACGGTGCAGGCGGCGTAGTATATGGTGCGCTAGACCTAACAAACGCATCAGCGATTTCAGGCGCTCTACCACTATCAAACGGTGGTCTAGGCGTAGACGCTTCACAAACATCAGGTAAAGCAACAGCACGTGACAACCTAGGTCTAGGTTCAATTGCAACTCAGGATGCTAACAACGTAGCAATCACAGGTGGTTCAATTGACATCTCAGGCGGTACTCTAACACTAGCAGATGACCAAATCTCAGGTGATAAAGTATCAGGTGGTACAATCGACTCAGCAAACCTACAAGGTGGTACAGGTATCACTATTTCTCAGTACGACATCACAGTTGGCGCAGGTAAAACACTTGACGTAGACGGCGTACTAGACGTAGACGGTGCAGCTGGTTCAGCAATCGACAACGTAGTTATCGGTGCGACAACATCAGCAGCAGGTACTTTCTCAAACCTAACATCAGATAACGTTGACCTAAACGGTGGTAACATCGACGGTACAGTTATCGGTGCAACAACAGCAGCAAACGCAACATTCGTAGATGCAAACGTGTCAGGTACACTAAAAGTAGATACAATCGAAGCGTACACAACAGATGGTGACATCACATTTAACTCACTAATCGTAACAACACAAGGTATCAACGTTGCAAACGCAGGTATCACAGGTGCTGGTTCGATCACAACAGGTGACATTAAAGTTGACAACATCTTCGAAAAAACATCAGGTAATGGCGTTGACGTAGACGGCGTTCTACTAAAAGATGGTAACGTAACAGCAAACGTTGGTACATTTACATCAACAGTAGTAACATCAGCAGACATCAATGGTGGTACTGTAGACGGTACAGTAATCGGTGGTACAACATCAGCGGCAGCAACGTTTACATCAATGACAACAGACTCAGCGGACATCAATGGTGGTACAATCTCAGGTACTGCAATTGATATGACTGGTCAAACACTAACATTCGACAATGACGCTATCTCAGGCGACAAAGTTGATGGTGGTACAATCTCAAACTTTGCATCAACAGGTATCGATGACAATGCTACTTCAACACAAGTAACAGTATCAGACACATCAGTATCATTTGGCGCAGACGTTGCAGTTACAGGTAACCTAACAGTATCAGGTACACTAACATCTGTAAACACAACAAACACAGAGATTGCTGATAACTCAATCGTACTAAACAACGGTGAAACAGGTGCAGGCGTAACAGCAGGTACAGCAGGTATCGAAATCGACCGTGGTACAGAAGACTCAGCAACACTACAGTGGAACGAGACAGACGATGTTTGGGAATTCAAAGTAGGTACAGCACTAGCAGACCTAAAAATTGGTTCACAAGCAATGGACGCAATCTCAGTTGACACAGTTAACGAACTAACACCAGGTGCAGGTATCTCATTCGCAGATGCTATCTCAGGTGGTGATGCAACATTCTCAGGTACACTAACAGTTGACACAATCGCAGAAAACACAGTTGGCGGTGGTGTAACAGCAGACGGTGTTGTACTAAAAGATGGTGCAGTAATCGGTGGTCTAACAGCAGAAGCAGGCGACACAGTTGACGTTTCAGCAGCTTCACTAGTTCTAGCAGACAACCAAATCTCAGGTGATAAGATTGAAGGCGGTACAATCGCAGCAATCACAATCGACTCACTAACATCAGGTACAGTAGATATCGATGGTGGCGCAATCGACGCAACAGTTATTGGTGGTACAACATCAGCAGCTGGTACGTTCTCAGCACTAACATCAGATTCAGTTGACCTAAATGGTGGTGCAATGGACGGCGTAACAATTGGTGCGAACGCATCAGCGGCAGCGACATTCTCATCAATGACAACTGCATCAGCAGATATCAATGGTGGCGCAATCGATGGTACAACAATTGGTGCAAATGCATCAGCAGCAGGTACATTCACAACAATGACAACTAACAACGCACAAATTACTGGTGGTGCGATTTCAGGTGCAACTCTGACATCATCAACAGTAGACCTAAACGGTGGTGCGATTGATGGTACAGTTATTGGTGGTTCAGTATCAGCAGCAGGTACATTCTCAACACTAACAACAAACAATGCGACAATCACAGGCGGTAACGTAACTGCAACTGGTGGTACATTCACAAACCTATCATCAGGTAACGTGAACCTATCAGGCGGTTCAATCGCAGGTACTGACGTTGATCTAACAGGTCAAACTCTATCACTAGACAACGACCAAATCAACGGTGACAAAGTTCACGGTGGTACAATTTCATCAGCTAACCTAGCAGGTTCAGCGAACACAATGTCAGGTTACGATATCACAGTAGGTGCAGGCCGTACGCTAAACGTATCATCAGGTACGCTAACACTAGCAGACGACCAAATCTCAGGTGATAAAGTTGACGGTGGTACTATCTCAAACTTCGCATCAACAGGTATCGATGATAACGCAACAGCAACAAAAATCACACTATCAGACACAGCGGCAACATTCGGTGTAGCTGGTGATTTCGGTGCTAACGACCTAGACGCAGGTGCAGCATCATTCGCTTCACTAAACGTTTCAGGTGACGCAGTTGTAGAAGGTAACTTAACAGTTTCAGGTGCTGTAACAACAACACTATCAGAAACAGTTGCTATCGAAGACAACATCATCCAACTTAACTCAAACGAAACAGCGGCTCCAACACTAGACGCAGGTTTCGAAGTTGTTCGTGGTACATCATCAAATGTTTCATTCCTATGGGACGAAACAAATGACACATGGACACTAGGTACAGAAAACCTAACAGTTGGTGACGTAACAGCTAATGAACTAACACTAGCAAACGAACTATCACTAGATAACGGTGGTACTCACACAGATACATCAGCATATGCAGCAGACTCAATCATGATTATGGATGGCGTAGACGGCGTATCAGAACTAGCAAAAGGTTCAAACTCAACAGTACTAAAAGTTAACGCTTCAGGTGCTCTAGGTTATGCGAAAGTAGACCTAACAGCAGACGTAGACGGTACTCTACCAGTAGCAAACGGTGGTACAGGTCTAACAGCAGTAGGCTCAGACAACAAAGTACTAATGTCAGACGGCTCAGCAAACGGTTACGAATATGTTTCACATCTACGTAACGGTTCAGGCGTAGCAGTAGTAGACGCATCAAATGCGGCATCAGGTTCAGGTGAATATCTAGACCTAACAAACGCAGCAGGCAAGCTAACACTAACAGCTAAGAACGCATCAGGTACAGGCTCAGTAGATATGTATC
>Ga0255758_10003275_pt1 | contig 14396 bp, 12 predicted proteins | sample 011ome_24_FD_179958 | JGI IMG/M metagenome (GOLD analysis project Ga0255758, IMG submission 179958) | Coastal salt marsh microbial communities from the Groves Creek Marsh, Skidaway Island, Georgia - 011513CT metaG (version 2) | ecosystem: Environmental > Aquatic > Marine > Intertidal zone >...
ACGCTATTTAAGAATGGCACACCCGGAGGGAGTCGAACCCCCAACCTCCTGGTCCGTAGCCAGGCACTCTATCCAATTGAGCTACGGGTGCACAATAGATATATAAACTAATAAATGTAATATTCCCCGCAAGCACAATCAGCGGATAGCGATATAAATTTAAATGCAACGAAAAACGACAGAAGCATTGTGCCCCAAAAATTCGCAGTTATTGCTCATCATAATAATTATATTGCCTTACAACTTAGACTGATTTTCTGGGAGTTTTTGTTTAAGGAAACTAGTTTCTACTTTTTTGGTAAAAGCTTGGTCGATCTTGATCTCCATCAGCTTTACAAAAACGAACTTTGAGTGAAGGATTTCTGTCAGATACGCAATAAACAGGAATATTTTCCCTTTTAAAAGGACCAAAATGATTAGGTATAATAATTTCGTTACTCTCAAAATCTACTTCCTGCCATTGAGATAGTTTCATTATTTTAGGATCAAAACCGTGTGAAAGGAAATCTACATACTCACAATCATTTTCGGTTATATAATTTTGTAAAAAGGATACAACTAGAGGCATCAAGTTTTCTTCACCAATAAAATCAACCATCCTATAAACTTTGCTGTTTTGAAATTTTTGTATGCGACAGATGAACAAACATTCCTTGTCAATATTTTGAAGATGATAAACATGGTAATTATGTATCGGGTGATGAAGATACTTATGTCCAAGGTACCAAGCGTCTTTTAATGGGGCGATATGCGAAAATTTATGAAAAGGAAATTTTTCTATGCAATCACGATTAACTAGGCAAATTGATGCTTCGTATGGGGCTGGGTCTACGGGTTTAAGGTAACTTGGAAATTTCCCAATTAAATTTGAATTGTTTTTTGCATTTCGCACAAAATAGTGCTTCATTCGGAACCAATCCATGTGAAGAGTTTGATAAATCAACCTGGTTTGTATCCCTGGCCCTGGAGTGCCAAAAAAACGATGGTTAACATTTTCAATTACATATTTTCTAAGCTTTAGCCCAAGAAGGATTTCGTCACTCTTGTCTTCAAGCACCATCCACATTGAACCTGATAAATCGCAATCTGTGTTCAGTGAGTAAGGTAAAAAGCAAAATATTCCGACAAGTTCATTATTTTCCTCTAGTCGGGCGATTGCAATGTTAAGGCGATTATTCTTAGGACAATAAAATTCATGAAGAAAGAGAGTTTTATCAACTGCTAAGACATGACCGTTTCTCCAATTTTTATTAATGAAATTCATAATTGCCGCAAGATCTTCCAAGCATGCGAAGCTAATATGAGCCATAGGAAATAGTAATATTTGGAATTAAAAGTTTAATTTGAAATATTTAAATTAACCACAATTATTTAAATATTTTTCTGAGTTAGGAGGATTTTTAATAAAGAAGTCAAATCTTTCCCATTTACTCAAAGACTGTAAATAACAAAAGTTAAAGACTAAAAAATTTTCACATTAGATAGATAGCACACTTAGACTAAAGCAAACCACTAGTCGTTTAGCCTGTAAACAAGCACTCCGTTCAATTGAGCTTCAGGTACATATTAAAGTAGAGCAATCTAAAAGTTAAATGCCTCGAAAAACGAGTGAGGCATTGTGCCCCCCAAAACCTGAATTATTACTCATCGCAATATTTACATTGGCTTCACGGGATTCGTTAGGCACATAGTCCAGGTCACAATCAGGATCGGGTTCATCATAATTAATCGTAGGCGGGACTACATTTCCTTGAATCGATTTACAAATAGCTGCTGCCTCAATGGCACCAGCCGCACCCAATAAATGGCCCGTCATGGATTTGGTTGAACTAACCATAAGTCCCGATTTGGCATGATCTTGAAATACATTTTTAAGTGCCGTGGTTTCAGAGCGATCATTGTATGGAGTGGAGGTCCCATGGGCATTCACATAATCTACACTGTCAACAGATATACCGGCTTGCTCAATCGCAAGATTCATACAACGGGTGAGCGCTTTACTCTCACCATCTGGTGTGGTTACATGAAATGCATCGCAGGTTGCAGAGTACCCAATAATTTCAGCATAAATGCGGGCCCCTCTTTTTTGAGCATTTTCTTTGGTTTCAAGAACTAAGACACCGGCTCCTTCGCCCATTACAAAACCATCTCTGTTTTTATCAAAGGGCCTGGATGCCCGAGATGGGTCGTCATTAAAGTTGGTGCTCATGGCCTTCATGGAGGAGAACCCAGCAAAGCCAATTCGGGTAACAGCTGCCTCACTGCCACCGGCAAAGATCATATCCGCCGCACCACGGCGGATCATTTCAAAAGCTTCCCCAATGGCATGGGAACCCGATGCACAGGCACTAACAGGCGAGTAATTTGGGCCGCTTGCCCCAAGGTCGATGGCAATAATCCCACCCGCAATATTGGCAATAAGCGAAGGTATCATGAAGGGAGAAACTCGCCGGGGCCCCCTTTCAATTAAAGTGGTCATCTGCTTTTCGATGGTCTCCATCCCGCCGATTCCTGAACCTACAATAACGCCAGTTCGGTCGGGGACAAGGTCATCACGGCTAAGACCCGAATCTTTCAAAGCATGGTGGGTGGCGGCTAGTGCAAGTTGAGCATACCGATCGTTCCTCCGAGCTTCCTTGGGATCCATGTAATCCTCTGGGTTAAAGTCTGTTATCTCTGAAGCAACTTTGCTTGCAATGTCACTCGCGTCAAACCGGGTAACTTTGGTTATTCCAGATTTTCCATTTTTTAGACTATTCCAATAATCCTCAACCCCTATTCCGACAGATGTAAGGACCCCAATTCCTGTAACAACGACTTCCTTCATAAGCTAACCAAAATATTTAATGTGAGCCGTTTCCACACCCACTCACGAAAATAGTTTACGAAAGATTACTCTCAACATAGGTTATGACCGAGCCAACAGTCTGGAGCTTTTCTGCATCCTCTTCAGGGATTTCAGTACCAAACTCTTCTTCCAGAGCCATAACAAGCTCGACTTGATCAAGCGAATCAGCTCCTAGGTCATCGATAAAACTAGCTTCTGGAGTGACTTGCTCTTCACTGACGTTAAGTTGAGAAATGATGATTTTCTTTACGCGATCGGCGTTATTTTCTGACATATTATTATATTGGTTAGTTAATGGTATAGTTTCTCTTGTTCACATCACCATGCCTCCGTCAACCGTAAAAACTTGTCCGGTGACGTAGGATGCTTTTTCAGAACATAGAAAAGAAGTCATATCGGCGATATCATCCACCGATCCAAAGCGCTTCAAGGGAACTTGAGATAAAGCCACTTCTTTAACCCTATCATCAAGCCCGGAAGTCATATCTGTATCAATAAAACCGGGCGCCACTGCATTAACGGTAACAGACCGGGCAGAAAACTCACGGGCCAAGCTTTTGGTCAAACCTATCATACCTGCCTTGGCTGCGGCGTAGTTAGCTTGCCCTGCATTGCCTGTTAAGCCCACTACAGATGATATATTTACGATACGACCCCATCTCTTTCTAGTCATGGGTCGACCAAGTGATTTAATCCAATGAAAACAACTGGTTAAATTTGTGTGCAACACATCGTTCCAATCATCTTCTTCCATACGGAAGAGCAAGTTATCACGGGTAATGCCTGCATTGTTGACCAAAACATCAACGCACTCATACTCACCGAGGATATCCTCACATGCCTGCCGAATTTCTTCACCCGAAGAAACATCCACGGCCCGAGCGATGGCATCGCCTCCATTAGCCTTAATAGATTCAGCTGCAGAACCACAGGAAGATTCTGACTTGCTGACACAAATTACCTTCATCCCATCCTTGGCTAGTGCCTCCGCAATCGAACGGCCTATTCCTCTACCAGCACCTGTAACGAGGGCAATCTTGGGTTTACTATTTTCTTCGCTCATAAATTAATTTCGACAAACTGCTAATGACAAGTCATTTACAAATGCGACATTTGTTGCCTGAAAGCAACCCACAAGTTTCATTATGCCAACAGAATCTGAACAAAAAAGGAATATTCCCACCTCACCCAAGCTTCAAAAGTTTTTAGCTGAATCTGGTCTTTGCTCCCGAAGAAAAGGAGAAGAGTGGATATCTCAGGGAATTGTTTCCGTGAACGGTCAAACCGCTACATTGGGCATGAGAATCAACCCCAATAAAGATGTCGTGAAGGTGGGCAATAAAAGAGTGCAGGCGAATCGTACGGGTTCCTTCACATTCATGGTAAACAAGCCAAAAGGATTTACCTGCTCCAATGAAGATGAGCACGCCGAGCGCTTGGTTTTTGAACTTCTCGAAAAAAAGCATGCCAAACTACGACTTTTTTGTGCGGGAAGGCTCGATGTGGAAAGTGAGGGTTTGGTTATCCTTACCAATGATGGTTCATTAAGCCACCGTCTTACTCATCCCTCACACGAAATTAGGAAAAGATACCAGGTGGAACTTAATCGTAAACTTGAAAAAGATGACTTTCATACTCTGCTGAATGGACTGGAAGTGGAAGGAGAGTTTTTAAAGCTTGATGAAATCAGAGGAAAAAATGCATCCCCTGTGGGATCGTTTAAAATGGAAGTCCTTATGGGACATGGCAAAAAAAGAGAAATCCGGAGAGCTTTTTCAATGCTCAAATACCGAGTCAAAAAACTAAGAAGATACGCTGTAGGCAAACTCTTCCTCGACGGTTTGCCTATCGGAAATTACCGGGAGCTTCATAAAAAAGAAATTGATTTGCTCTTAACTAGATAACTTTTCTAGATTGGAGACTATGGGAAGCTTAAAATCTATGACCGTGACGCAAATTTCATTCTTTATCCTGATGGCAAACATTCTTTCTATCAGCTTGTTTGCTGATGAGAACCCTTCATCGCCCGGAGTTGCTGATGCTTTCAATACCAAAAATACTGTAAATACAGGAACGAGCACTCAAGCAGAAGAAGTAGAACCTGTAGTCGTGGGCCGAGAACATTGGTCGCAAACTCCAAGTGCTGACAAGGGGGAAACTACACCTGCACAAAAACTTTCTGACAGCCCTAAGATTAACGAACTGGATGCTCTCGAAACCAAACAAAGCAATGTAGGGAAAGACGGTCTTCCAGTCCTGCCTCCCAAAATTATGCCTGCAGTTAACTTACATCGTAATTTTGAAGGCAAATTGGTGCTCAAACCGAGAAAACTTGGGTTTCAAAATAAATTCCCCTATCAACTTGAAAGTTTTTCAGGGAAAAGACTCGCTTTTCTTGATATGACCAAAATGAATGCCATTAATCCTCTTCACTACAACGGAAAGAAGATAAATGTATTGGGAAAACTTGAACCGATTGAAGAAGGATCCAAGGATTTAGTCATTCGTGCCAAAATTATTCGGTTAGTTGAGCAATAAGCTTTCCCCTCTTTTGCTTCGTGCTCATGAAAATAATTGATGGAAATAAAATCGCTCAAAACATCATCGATGAACTTACAGAGAAAGTTCAGAGTTTTGACAAAGCCAAGCCAGCGGTTTTATTCATTCGCGTGGGCGAGGACCCTGCCTCAGTATCATATGTAAGAAAAAAGCAAAGAACCGCAGACAAAATTGGGATTACCAGTGAACTCCTTGTGCTCCCTGAATCCATATCCCAGGCTGCCTTACTTGAAAAGATCAAAGAATCCAATAACAACCCTGATATTCACGGGATTTTGATCCAAGCCCCTCTACCCTCACATATTGATGAGCGCGATATATTTAACCACGTGCTCCCCCGGAAAGATGTGGATGGTTTCAATGCGACCAACCTTGGGATGCTTTGTCAAGAACGCGAAGATTGCTTTTCTTCTTGTACACCTGCTGGAATACTTGAAATCCTCAAGAGGGAAAACATAACAACTGAAGGCAAGCATGTGGTGGTTTTAGGCAGAAGCTTGATCGTTGGTAAACCGGTCGGTATGCTCATGCTAAGAAAGGGCTTCCCTGGAAACTCCACTGTTACCTTCTGCCACTCTCGAACCCCTAATCTTTCAGAATTCACTCAGAAAGCAGATATTCTGATTGCGGCCATTGGAAAACCTCAGTTTGTGGACGAAAAAATGGTAAAACCGGGAGCCACCGTGATCGATGTTGGGATCAACCGGGTCGCAGACCAGTCAAAGAAGTCGGGATACCGCCTGGTAGGGGATGTCAATTTTGAAAAAGTGGCTCCTTTATGTGATGCGATTACCCCGGTACCGGGAGGGGTTGGTCCCATGACTGTGGCAATGCTCATGAGTAACACGGTTAAAGCCTTTGAGCTTTCACTTTCTTCGGCATCCTAGGATGAGCACCGATCCAGAGGATTCAATGGAATCCGCAAAAGACACAATGATACCTGCCTCGAATTACAAGCGTGTTCTCGCGTTCGTGATGGATTTTGTGCTTTTGTCTTTTGCATCTACCCTGCTCTTTTTTTATATCCCTAAATTACACGGACAAGCATCTGAGGAAAAGTTTGACCGACTAACCGAAAGGCTTTCTCGTGCCTTCAGCACCCCCGATCAAGACGAAGCCGCCTTGCAAGCTCTCATGGTAGAATTTTCCGAATTTACAGGCAGTATGAATTATGAACTGATCATGTCTTTATTTTTTGTTCTCTACTTTCTGGCGGGGGAAGTATTTTTTGGAGGTCGCTCAGTAGGAAAAGCAACCTTTTGCTTGAAAACATCTTCGACAAGCCCAGATCTTATCATAAGCCCGGGGCAGCTTGTTTTGCGTTCTTTTATTAAAGGAATTTCCTGCAGCTTTATCCTCCTCGGGTTTGCCAACCTTCTATTTTTTATATTTAATCGCAACCATAGATGTCTGCACGACTTGGCCTCGAAAACTTCGACAATGCAATCAAGGTAAACGATTTCACCATTTATTCATGGCAAATAAGGAAAAACTCGCATTTATAGGAGCAGGAAAGATGGTAACTGCCATTGTGTCCTCCCTCCTCCGCTCTCAATCTTTTACGGCCGGTCAAATCATTTGCTGCTCCGCAAAGGATGGCACTTCCGAAAAACTCGCGGCAGCAACCGGAATAAAGCGGGCAAACTCTCTGGCTGAAATTTTCGATTTTCAACCCAGCCTACTCATACTTGGCTGTAAGCCTCAGCAATTAGATTCGATATCGAAATCACTGGATGGCCAAAAAGTTGATTGCCTAGTACTTTCCATCATGGCAGGCATTCCTCTGGATCGACTAAGTATCACATTTCCTGATGCCTGTAATATTATTCGCTCTATGCCCAATACACCTGGGCAAATCGGGGAAGGCATCACGGGATATGTTTTCTGCAAACCACCCACTCCCAAGGATCAATCCCTTGTAACTGATGTTCTTTCTGCACTGGGCAAATCCGCGAAGCTCCAATCTGAAGAAGATATTGACCGGGTAACTGCTGTAAGCGGCAGCGGACCTGCGTACCTCTTTGAATTTGCCTGTGCTCTTGAAGCGGCGGCTAAAGAAATTGGACTGGCTGATCCGTTAGCTCATCAATTCGCGATCCAGACCATTACCGGTTCTGCCAAGCTCCTAGCCGAAAGTAAACTGCACCCCGAAGAGTTAAGGGATCAAGTAACCTCTCCCAATGGAACCACCCAGGCTGCGCTCGATAGTTTCCAATCAAGTGCCCTCAGGGAGATCGTGTACAAGGCGGTAAAAGCGGCCCGGGAGAGATCGATCGAATTGTCTCGTGCATGACCTAGGAAAAGGCCTCACCGCAGTAACCGGCGGCGCCGGATTAATTGGCAGTGCTGTTGTTTGGGGACTCAATCAAAAAGGATTTCAGAATATTATTTTAGTCGATGAAGAAAATCCTTCGCCCGCCAAAGAGAAAAACCTGCAAAATCTTTCCTTCCAAAGGCAGCTAAACCCAAAACTTTTTCGGGAGTTGGTGTTATCAAGAAGTCAGGACCTTGCAAATATTCATACAATTATTCATCTGGGTGCTTGCTCGAGTACAACGGAGACAGATGAAGACTTTTTGCGTGACAACAACCTACTTTACACCCGGGATCTTTGTGAGTTTTCTCTCGAAAAAAATATCCGGTTTGTCTACGCATCATCGGCTGCAACCTACGGGGATGGGGTGCATGGGATGAGCGACAAGGACCCGGATATTAAAAAACTTCAACCCCTGAATCTGTATGGATGGTCAAAACATAAATTTGATCTGCTATCCCAGGAAAGGTCTTGGGATCAGAGAATCGCAGGGCTTAAATACTTTAACGTATTCGGGCCCAACGAAGAGCATAAAGGCCACATGCGCTCAGTGGTGAGCAAAGCATACCAACAAATAAGCGAAACTGGCCATATGTCTCTTTTTAAGAGCCACCGCCCGGAATATAAAGATGGTGAGCAAATGCGTGATTTTCTTTATGTCAAAGATGCGGTAGAAATGACCATTTGGATCGCCGCACACAATGAGGCAAACGGCCTCTTTAATTTGGGGAGTGGGAAAGCCAGAACTTGGCTCGACCTAGGGAAGTCTATTTTCAAAGCCCTAGACCAAGATCCAAATATAAAATTTTTAGAAATGCCTGAAATTCTTCGTGAAAAGTACCAGTATTTCACCGAAGCAAACATAGAGAAGCTTCGCACTGCCGGTTACACTGCTTCCCTTTTTAGTTTGGAAAAGGGAGTCGAGGATTATGTTCAGCGATATCTTGAAAAAGGCAACCGGTTGGGTGCTTAAAAATCAGTCTGATACCTGTTTGACCAAACCATTTGACACGCATCAATTAATTCCTTCATGACTGCGGGGGTAATGGCCTGCTTGGGGTCATCACCAATACCTTTTGATGGTTCGATGTGAGATTCAATACATAACCCATCCGCCCCGTAGGCGATGGAAGCTATGGAACATGCCTTGACAAAATCAGCATGCCCTACGCTGTGCGATGGGTCCACGATAACGGGAGCCCAGGTCCTGTTTTTTAAAAGTGGAGTAATTGATTCATCGGGATGATTGCGGTATCCGTCCAATATCGGGGTCGTACCCCTTGGGCAAAGCAGAATATTTGGGTTCCCCGCTGCGACCAAGTACTCAGCCGCTGCAATAAATTCATTGGGCGAAGCCATGTGCCTGCCTCTTTTGAGTAAGACTGACACCTTGCTTCCGGCAGTAAGACTGCCCACTTCTTTGAGTAAAGAGTAGTTCAAGGCATTACGGGTACCAATTTGCAAAACATCAACCCCTGCTTCATGAGCAATTTTCAGTTGTTCGCCATCCATTACTTCCAGGTCAATGGGGAGCTTCGTCTCCTCACGGGCCTGTAAAATAATTTCAAGTGCTTTTACATCCCCTTGATAAGAGTAGGGGTTGGTCCTTGGTTTCCAGACCCCACCCCGGAGTGCATTTACTCCCGCCTCTTTTAAGGCATGAGCCGTTTCCAGAAAAAGATTTGGGTTATCAGGGTCGATTGTACAAGGACCACCAATAATGAAGGGAGCCACGCTGCCCACCTCATTCTCCCCAATCTTTACCGAATGATCGGAAAGCCCAGAACGCCGGTCCATAAGCTTGTAGGGAGACTCTATCATATCTACCCTGTGAATAAAGTGAAGCCCCGCAATTCTCTTAAACATGACTTCGCGGCTTTCATCGCCAAGGATTGCATAGACACAACGGTTGTGCCCCTGGATTTCCAAGATCGAGCAGTCAAAATTTTCGGCTATTTTCTCGACCTCAGCAAGTTGCTCGGGACTAAGCTTTGACCCTTTAGGAATAATCATTTTTACTCTCTTTCATGTCCTACGCCCTTTTGCAACAAGACAATCTAGAAATTTCAAAATCCCCTCCCCTTGTTGATCCCGAAAAGATTGTTAATTATTGGAATTCGTTCATGTCTTTGCAGCTTTTTTAGTTGCTTAGATCACTAAACACCCAGCAATCTAAAAAATGGAGGGACCTTCGATTTCGGATCGCATCGGTCCTGTATTTATGAAAATATCGAAGATTAATGAAAATTTTAAGATCAAAAAATTTCATACAAACTGGGATTTGCTTTCTTTTCTTTTTAGTCGCTGGTTGCGAAAACCAACAGACGCAAGAAGATAGCAAGCCCAAGGGATACAAGCTTTCCAAGCTCTTGCTCGACGAGGAATACTGGGAAGGCACCCAGACTGAATACAAAGAAAGTTTTTTTATAAATGACCAATTCCTTTTTTGTAAAACCAAAGATAAAAAACCCTATTCTGGTATAATCAAGATAAGATCGAGAACCGGTCTTGTGGTAGCTTCCAGCAGTTATGGTATGGGGTCAAGGGATGGAGATTTCTTTGAATGGCACGATAATGGGAAACTAAAATCCAAGTCTCAATACAAAGAAGGTATGAGGCATGGGTACTTCTATGTATGGACTGACAAAGGCAAAGTTTATAAAAGACAATATTACCAGGAAGACCTGGAGGACTTTGGTCGATTTCCGGATCAGGGTGCTGTGGAAAGCGGTCGAAGCCTCGATGCGATTCAGTTGGAAACATGGGAAGGCACAGGCAAAGAATTTTATATTAAGTTTGCAGGCGATCCAAAGCGGGAAGGCATGCTCTACATTCGATCCACGGAAGAACCCTACAATGGCACCATCACCGCGCTTGATGATAAAGGCCGTAAGGAGGCAGTCCTCCGATTCAGGAATGGTAAATACCATGGAACTATTTCCAAATGGAATGAGGAAGGTATGCTTTGGGAAGAAGGTGAGTTTGACCGTGGGAAGCTGGTACAGTTTTCAATTTTAGATGGTAAGCCCTTTGATGGAAACAGAGTTATAGACATTACCGATTCCCGAGACCCCGAGTTGGTTAAATTACTTTTTAACCAGTAAGTGGAAACATTGCCTAAACTTTGATGATCAATTCAAAGTTCAAGTTCATACTCTTTAATCTTGTTTCGAAGAGTCCTGACATTAAGTCCCAACTTTTTAGCCGCATGGGTCTTGTTACCGTGACATTTCTGTAAAATTTTGCTTATATGAAGTTTCTCAACTTCCTCCATCGACTCAATATCCGATTCAGTATTTGAAGTAACACCGTCATCGCCCCCATCACTGGCCAGATGACCAATGCCTAGTAAGTCGGCTTGGATGGGTTTACCTGCATCAGCCAAAATCACAGCTCTTTCCACGGCGTTTTCCAATTCTCTTACATTACCGGGCCAATTATGGGCGATAATTGCTTTTTCACAGCTTGAAGAAAACGATATCTTTTCAATCCCATGCCTGGTTGCATGGCGAAGTAGAAAAGTTTTAGCCAATAAGAGAATATCTTCACCTCTGTCACGCAGCGGTGGCACGGAAATTGGAAAAACATTGAGACGGTAATATAAATCCTCCCTAAATTTCCCTGCTTTTACCTCTTCCAAGAGGTTTCTGTTGGTTGTGGCAAGAACTCGAACTTTGACCTGAATAGTTTTATTGCCTCCCACCCGCTCAAATTCCTTTTCTTGTAAAACGCGCAGTAGTTTCGCCTGAAGGGCCGGGGAAATCTCACTGATTTCGTCGAGCAGGATCGTGCCACCGTCTGCCAGTTCAAACCTGCCTTCACGACGCTCGGTTGCACCTGTAAAGGAACCTTTCTCATGGCCAAAAAATTCACTTTCCATTAAGGTTTCGGAAATCGCTGCACAATTCACCCGGATGTAAGGTTGGGAGGCCAACAGGCTGTTACGGTACAACTCTCGGGCAACCAACTCTTTTCCAGTTCCATTCTCTCCGCTAATTAAAACAGTGGCCTCAGTTTTAGCCACTTTATCCACTAAGGTTTTAAGAGCTTTCACCGGTTTACTTTCGCCGACGATATCCGAGGACCGGCTATCACTTTCTTCGACATAGTACTTTGTAACCCTGCGCATCTTATCAAAGGAGGCGACTTTATCGACGACAACCTCTATTTGGTCGAATGAAAATGGTTTCACAACATAATCAAATGCCCCCATTTGCATGCAGGAAACCGCCGACTCGACTGATCCATAGCCAGTCATCATAACGACCATTGGACCATCCGCTTTGGCTGTAATCTCCTCAAGCAAATCTGTGCCATCGCCATCCGGCAGACGCAGATCTAGGAAAACGAGGTCGAATGAATCCCTTGTTAAAATCTTACGGGCACCTTTAAGGTTGCCAGTTGAGGCGACGGAATATCTTTTGTTTCGCAATTGAGTTTCCAATGCTTTGCGAATCATGAGCTCATCGTCCACCACCACTATCTTTTCAATCGCCATTTACTACCTTCTACAAAATTGATTAATTATTGTCGATTTCCAACTATAATTTTTCATTTCAAAAGTCTTGAAACCCTTTATCTTGTAAAGAATGGATCAACTACCTGAGAAGATAACAATACTGTCCAAGAGTGTGATTTCCCCAAGAATTGTTCTTTGGGTACCGACCCTTAAGAAGCTTTTAGAGGAAGATTTTGCTCAGGCCTATATTCTTTTGAATGATCAGGATGATCTCAGCCAGGCACATGACCTGGTTGAAAATTTTCGTGACACCGAAAAAGGAACAGACACATCCATTCTCGATAAAGATCAGCTCATTTTAATTACTGATACTCCCGAGCAGCTCGAATCTTTTCATCCTAATAAAATCGACGCACCATACGGTTGCTTTCTTGGAGGAATCAATGGAGCGAACCTGACTTTCCAAATTCAATGCGCTAAGGAAGCTAAAGTTCATTTTTTGATCTGCGACCTATTACCTTCTGAAGTCAAAGCTGAGCTAAGCCCAGAGGACTTTGATTATTTTCTCAAAATGTGTATTTCCCTACCTCAGTTTGAAGAAGATTTTTTCCTTCCCGCCAAACCCGTTGATTCCTTCGATTATATTTTCATCACGGATTCGCAGGCAGCCCTCAATCAATCAGAAATTGATGACATTTACCTTAGTATTTTTCGTCAAAACAAGGATTGTAAAATTATCGACACCAGTGAATTTAAATCCATTTCCTGTATCATAAAGGCTCTTCAGTTAGATAAGAAAACTAGATTCATCATACATAATCTTTCGGTCTCGATTACCCAGTTCATTGTAGACTTTTGCCACCTTCATTCAATTGACTTAAGAGTTCTGGGCAGAAACCCGCAATATTCAGTTGAGAGATTTTTTCTTTCCTACAACTCTCTCATTCTACATTTATTTTTTGACACACAAAAGGAATTTTCAATTCGCCAAAAATTTAAAAGCCTTTTTAAAGCTGAGAGCTCTCAAATCCATTCCTCTCCGGAAAAGAAAAAAGAAGAATCCGGAAATGATCGCATCTCTGAGTCTCTTATTGACCGCGAATTGCTCACTATCCCGGGTCGAAATCAAACTACCGAATCACAGAAAACCTTCGAGGCTACCCAACAAGCCCTGCACCACACCACTTGTCCGAAAGATGAAGTCATTTATGCCAATCCGTTTTCAGTTTTAGGGTCACACCCTAAACATAGCTACCTTCACAACGCCATTACTCATTTCAGGTTACTGAACGATACAAAGAAACAGGAACCTTCTTCCAAAAAATTCTTATCTCTTTATGCAAAGGAAGTCATTGATTTATTTTTGGAACAGGAAACAACCGACGCCCTCGTAAACTCCTTTACCAGAATCATAGAAAAGGAGAATGGAGTTTTCTTGGAAGCCATTTATTCCCAGCTTAAAAAAAACTTACTCTTTCAAGAAAAAATCAGGCTTTTGAGATTGGTATGTTTTTCCATTTTACCGCACGGGTATGATAATCAGCGGAAACAAAAATTTTTAGCATCCATGCAGTCTCTAAATGTTGAAATCGAATTCAAATTACTCTTCGCTTTTTACACCAATGATACCAAGTGGATAGATGAAAATTTCTTTGAGTTTTTCAAATCCGCAGACAAATTACGCTTTTATAAATTTTTTAATTCTTGCTTACTAAACCAAGTACCATCCCAGGCTACGCTTAAATATTTCATCGATAAGCACTTGGCAAAATCCAAGCAAGGTCTACCTCCGATAATCTTTGAACATACCAATATTCTGCAGACAATTTTATCCACAGATAAATCGAGTTTTAACGAACTGGAAATCTCTTACCTGGATAACAACCTAGACTCTTCATTTCTACTTAAATGCGTGATTCACTGTCTCTTTAATAGAAAAGAAACACTTGCCCGGGCCATGACCGAAGTATTCAATAAGAAAAGTTTGCCTGACCTAAGCCTAGTGGCCCTGCTACAGTCTTTGTGTGCCAATCTTCTAGTGGGTAACCAAAGTAAGGCCCCCTCTCTGGTCGATACAATTTTAGAACGGGACGAAAAAATAGATCTCAATGCCACCTCTCCCAATATGTTGGCCCTCCTGTCTTTTATTCTCGCAGCTTCTGACGATAAAGAGGAGCCGCTTGCCAATGCCCGAAGGTTGTGTGAAAGATTTTGCA
>Ga0255758_10003280_pt1 | contig 14385 bp, 12 predicted proteins | sample 011ome_24_FD_179958 | JGI IMG/M metagenome (GOLD analysis project Ga0255758, IMG submission 179958) | Coastal salt marsh microbial communities from the Groves Creek Marsh, Skidaway Island, Georgia - 011513CT metaG (version 2) | ecosystem: Environmental > Aquatic > Marine > Intertidal zone >...
TATAACTGGTGACATCATGTTAACCATAGACAAAACCTGCATAAACCCCGATGAACGGTTTAACGGTTTTATTATGTCCCATTCAACATAGCAATATTTTTCCAAGAAAGAACCGGAATTTCCTTTCACATCGTCCCATATAGTCAATAACAGTTCAACATCTGTATCATAATCGGCAATGGGTGATGTTTCTTTAATAATCATCTGTGTATCACGAAGGTATTCTATATTGGTTGTAAAATGTTGTTTCCAATCCATAATGAGACCTTCGCCGAATTGATGAGAGGGTTTGAATAATCGTTGATATATAGATTTTTCTCCTACAGTTTCTACCAATTCTAGGTCTTGGCTAACTATCTCAGTCAATTGGTGTAGTTCTTCAACGGGTAGGTAGGCGATGGGTAGTTTAAATGGATAATGTAAATGAGTCGGTTCAATGGGCGACTCCTCTTCCGATGGAATGTATTCAACACCGGCTGATTCTGAAACCAACACTTCCGCACGTACTCGCGCTTCATTCATTATAGGGTCTATCCATAGAAACATGTTTATCCTATTTGGGGATAATAGTTACTAATATCTTACGCAAATCGAAAATATAACATTTTAATATTATATTTTCCGTATTATGATTAGACTAAACTTGAAAAATTGCTAGGTAGCTCTTCAATCGTAGATTGATAATGATTTTCAATAGCCTTCATTGCACCAATATCCTCTTTTGTTACAAAATTAATAGCTAAACCCTTGCGCCCCCAACGTCCACTACGTCCAATGCGATGCAAATAGTTATGAACACATCGAGGAACGTCAAAGTTGATAACTACACTAACTTGTTGAATATCAATACCTCGTGCAGTTACATTCGATGATATTAATACACGAAATGCACCCTTTGTAAACTCATTTATATTATGCTTTCGTTCATTTGTGGGCATAGAACTATGAATGCAACATACAGAGTGATTTTCCTTACTCATTGCCTCATATAAATCTACTACACGATTCACACTATTTACGTAGACAATTGTTTGGTTCAGAGATAATTCATTGAATAAATCCTTCAATGTATCGAATTTTGCAGAATCGTCATTAAGTGCTACATAGCATTGTTTGATACCATCTAGATTTAATTTTTCCGCTTCCATTGTAATCTTGACCGGGTTACGCATGAATTTATTTGTTAACTCTAACATTTCATTCGGCATAGTAGCACTGAAAACCGCAACCTGTAGTTCACTACTCATTGTATGAAACACTTGATAAATATTTTCAAGAAATCCACCCGATAACATTTCGTCTGCCTCATCTAGGACAAACATTTTAATATCCCTTGTTCTAATATGCTTTCTACGAATCATATCACATACACGTCCAACCGAACCAACAATCACATGGGGCACATTGGAACGCAAATCACTCGCATCTTCTGAAACAGAAGTCCCACCTACTAACGTTTTTATTACTATACCGTCCATCTGGGCACTTAATGAAGTAATTACAGACGAGATTTGCCGAACAAGCTCGTGAGTAGGCGCCATGATTAAGGCTTGTGTTGTTCTATTTTTCAAGTCGAGTCTGTGTAGTGTACCAATAGTAAATGCCCCCGTTTTACCCATACCCGACGGCGCTTGAGCAATTACATCTCGTTTTTCCATAATAGGAAGAATCGCTATTTTTTGAATTTGACTCGGTTTTTCAAAACCGTGTCCATATATGCTTCTTAATAACGAATCATCGAAATTAAAATCGTCCCAGTTTTCAACAACTTTTATGTTTTCAGTATTTTCAGATACTGTATTATCTAATACAATATTGGTAACTTCTTCCATTGAGTATTAGTGTTAAATACTATTTAACTAGTTTATATATAAATAATATAAATATATTGGTTAGATTATATAGAGTAAACACATGACTGAAATTGTTCATTATTCATTAGAAACTATTCTCAAGACTAAATTTGAGAATACTTATGTAATTGCTCCTGATATTAAAAAAATACTTGATATGTTAGAAACTCACATCGTTGTGCCTACGGAAACTTATGATTCAACATCATCGAATGTTCGTCGTAATGATAAAAGTTTTGACCGAAATCAACGAGGCAACTCTCATATGAGAGGTGGTCGTCGCGGAGGTTCTAATCCGAACTCTCGCAATTCATCAAGCGACAATTTAAATACAATCATGGATGATTGGAATGCCGTGCGAAATTTCAAGGCAACGGACATTGTAAAAGCGGTCGGATTTGAAAAAGAATTGAATGAAGTTCGCGGTTTATTAAATAAATTGTCCCCAAAAAATTATGAAACCCAAAAGGACGATATATTAGAAAAGGTAACGGAAATTGTTGACGTAGAAGGTGACGATTCAAATAAAATAAAGGTGGCGAATATGATTTTTGATATTGCTAGTGCAAATCGATTTATGTCGGAAGTATATGCGGATATGTATGTTGAATTGGTTGGAGAATATGAAACGTTTGGGGAAATATTGGATGGATTGCTAGTAAAATATCGCGAAACGATGAATCATATATCTTATGTTGACCCCGATGAGAATTATGATAAATTTTGCGACTATAATAAAGAAAATGAGTTGCGTAAAGCAAACACCTGCTTTATTATGAATTTAACAAAACGCGATATGATTTCACGAAAAGATGTTATGGATGTTATTATTGAATTGCAAGAATTAACTTTAAAATTTATTGATGAAGATAATCGAAAAAATGAAGTGGACGAAATTTCAGAAAATATGCTTTTATTTATCACAATGGGTAATAAATTTTTATCGGGTGAAGTAAAATGGTCTGAACAAATCATTCCTTTTTTAGAAGCATTTTCAAAGAAAAAGGCAAAGGAATATAAAAGTCTCTCAAGTCGAAGTGTGTTTAAATATATGGATATGATTGGTAAATAAAAAGAATGTTTATAATATAACATGAATTTTTTAAAAACTCTATTAATGGCGTTGTTGATTATAAAAATTGGTTGGGTTATAGCAATGGGTGTCTTGCTTTTGGTAAAACATGATATTATATCGCACGGTAGTGATTTAGTAGAACAAATCGAAACGATTGAACACCGTTTACATTTGACGTTAACATTTCTTATTGGAATACTATTAGTATATTTATTTAACCATCTTACGTCAACAAGAGTTTGTATAGACGGTCATGAGAAAATGTATTTATACACATTTGGTATATTAGCTGCGATAGGAAGTGTTAAAAAAATTGTTTATGATTTTTCACCGTAAAACTCATATGATTGGTAAATAACTATTTCTCGTGAATATTTATAATGGCGAATAATCCTTGCGTATCGTGCACAAAATCTTTTTTATATACACCTCCGACATTTCCAATGGGAACTCGGAAAAGTTTATACAGCAACAATGCTATGGTGTTTTATAAGACAAATACAGTTACATCTTGTCCTAGTGGAACTGTTCGAAATTCTCGAGCTATAGCTAGAAGGACATAAAAAATCTACGCTAATACTAGTATGTCGAAATTAATAAAAGTAGCATGTGGAATCATGTATAACAAACATAATAAAATCTTGATGGGACTGAGACCTCTTGATAAAGGTTCAGGGGGGTATTGGGAATTTCCAGGGGGTAAAGAAGAACCATATGAAACGATTATAGATTGTTTAAAACGTGAATGGAGAGAGGAACTCAATTTAGAAATTGATGTAAAAAAACATGTTACTTCTTATATACACAATGAAAAATATTTTTGCATGTTTTTTGTGGGAAACATTATAGACGAAGAAAATATAAAATTAAACGTGCATGATGAAATTCGGTTTATGAAGAAACAAGATATTAGTAATTTAAAATTATTCGAAGAAGATTATCAGCTATTGAATAAACTAGATAATATTTGAAGGTAAAATCACATATGTGTAAAATATATGTGATTGAAAGGGAATATATTACGATAAACAACTTTTCGCAAATTGGAATAATCGTTCAGTTAAACGATTGTATACAATTCGGTCATCCCGTGTTTTGCAATATATAAAGTGGTTTGGTATCTATCTATGAATTTAATCATAAGCAAGGCGAGGAGGAGGTCTTCCTCATCCACCTGTGATACGCTTGGACGATTTTAGTGCATTTTTGAATGTGTATCTGTATAAACACCAAATAATTGCGATAATTGCGATTATATATTTCCAAAACATACTAAATACGTCGTAAAACTCGTTTGTGATTGTGCTCATTGGTGAACTGGTAAATGGTGTAGAAATTCCATTTACGGTAACCGGATTGTCTAATATGCTATACGTCATATACATAATGACGTGATAATAAAATATCGCTATTTTTGCGTATCGCACACTATGACAAAATCGCACCAGTATGTATAATGGTGTATTCAAATATTAACAGCACAGTTTTTTATAAAGAAAGTCCTGATATTGACCCTGAAGATATTCACTATGAGGCGTTAATATATGATCTCGACATACATCGTAAACAAATTTTGGTAGTTCTAGGTAAAGCGAAACATACATTTATTCAACGAAATATTATATACTTTCCAGTTTATTTAGTTACAAATGGAAGTGTAAAAGCAAGAATAGGAGTCGTCGAAATAGCTAAAAATTCGATGTTAGAATTAACAGACGACGATGGCGACCTAGATGTTGACCAATTACCCCCGCCGTTATATTTCGAGTTTGCGAACGAATCGTATATTGACCGAAATGGTACAGATTCTACTGTTTTTGTTAAAAAGGGGGATAAACCAGAAATTATCGAATTGGACAGTGACGATTCCGAATCAGAAGAAGATGAGGTAGACGAAATGTTGTCTGTAAAAGTAAAACCTTCAAAAATGTCTACTGAATCGAAAAAAGCGGATGCGACATTAGTAGACGGTATATTTAAAGTAGATACCAAGGTGAAAAAACCAGTTGATTTGGTTGAAGAGTCTGAATCCGATGCGAAGGAAATAAAAAAGGATTATAAACCTTCTAATAAAAATGTATGGGTCGAACAGTTTTTCAAAAATAACAATTATGATATACATGACGTTGAAAGCAATGGCGATTGTTTTTTCGCAGTTATACGCGACGCATTTAAACAAATAGGTCAAATCACAACCGTGGCTAAATTACGAGCTATATTAGCAAAAGAAGTCACAGATGATATTTTCCAAGAACATAGAACATTGTTTAATGATATGGACGGTACTATTCGCGAATATGAACGCGAAATGAAAGAGATAAAACAACTTGTGGAACAAGTATTACCAAAGCGTGCGAAAAAGGAACGTGACGACAAAGAGGCGTTGAAACATATATTGGAAGAGACTGCACGATTGAAAGTGGAATATAAACGAGCTCTTACAAATAAGAAGGAAGCGCAAGCTATACTGAGCGATAATGTTGGTAAATTATCCACAATCGATACATTAGAAAAATTCAGAGAATATATTCAAACATCACAATATTGGGCAGATAGTTGGGCAATATCTGTATTGGAACGAGTTTTAAAAATAAAGATGGTTATATTATCCCAAAGAGCCTATCTGGACGACGATTTTGATGGTGTTATGACGTGCGGTGAGATTGACCCTATTATTCAGCGCGAGGGAGTATTTCGACCAAAACATTATATTATGACTTCATTTAGTGGAGACCATTATCAACTGATAACTTATAAAAATAAACGTATATTTGATTTTCATGAAATACCTTATCATATAAAATCGTTAATTATCAATAAGTGTTTGGAACGGTCTTCTGGGTCGTTTTATGTAATACCAGAAATGCGCAATTTAAAAACGCGAATGGGTATTGATGAAGACGAAGGAAAACCATATGGTGATTCCGATGAAGATAGTTCTGAATATAATTCCAAGATAACGTTCGCATTTTACAATCGTTCTTCGAAAACATTGAAACCAGGTAAGGGGGCAAAAGAGATAATGGCGACAGGTAAACAATCTAATTTCTTAGAATTGGGTAGAATCCCCGATTGGCGACGTAAATTGGACGATTCTTGGTCAGATGCACACTTTACATTGGATAAACACGAATGGGCGTCCGTTGAACACTATTATCAGTCTGCTAAATTTAAAAAACGTAATCCGAAATTTGCAGCTATGTTTTCACTAGACGAACCAAGTGATTTCTCAAAAGATGCTAGTTTAGCAAAGATAGCAGGGAGTAGAAGTGGAAGTAAGAATCCCAAGTCTAAAAAAAGTGTGTTATTACGACCCAAATCAATCGAAATAGACCCCGATTTTTATGATAAACGACATGATAATGAGCGATTAGAGGCGCTACGTGCGAAATTTGGACAAAATGAGGATTTGAAACAATTATTATTGTCTACACGAGATGCGAAATTAATTCAATTATACCACGGAGCTCCCGCTGAAACCGACCATATGCTAATGGCTGTTCGTCGTGAATTAGAATCTGATGTGTAATTCGAAATCATAATATATATCATACTAATGTATACATTATGAGTAAAATAAATGACCCACACCATAAAATTTTACAAAATATATTTCCCAAATCAAATAACATTCAACCAATGTCCAAGAAGTCGAAAAAAATGTTTACATCGATTTTGAACGGTTTGCGAGATGGTGAGAAATCTTGGACACGTAATCGTGAAAACATTGTTTCGCTTGGAATTGAGTATATGGAGACTTCTAATTTTATAGGCAGGGGGTCATACACTCATATACCAAGCGAAATTCGCAATACAATTGAACAAACACATGTATACCAGGCAGTATATTCATTTCATATAAATCAACGCGTTATCCGCGTAGCATTGATGCAACCAGTGAAAGGCAACTCTTCAAGAAAACCCACTGCTTTTTTCCAAGATGTTATCAAAAAAATGTATATATGGCTGTATTTAATCGCTCCTGCTGTAAAAACGGGTTGTTCGGATACTATGAATATTCACGTATTTTTTACTGACCATAAGAAACGATTTGCAGAGGTAGACCAAACGCCTCTTGGAGAAATGCACGTAAACACCGCATTTACAACATCATGTAAACCATCTACAGATGTGCATATATACAGAAAGGAGGAGTGGTTTAAGGTTTTTATTCATGAAACATTTCATAGCCAAGGCTTGGACTTTTCTTCTATGGATGATAGTAGTTCAGATAGAATTATATTAAAACATTTCCCCATCACTACATCAAGAGGTGTCCGATTATATGAAAGCTACTGTGAAACATGGGCTGAAATAATGCAAAATGTATTTATCGCGTATTTTACATCTAGTCCCAAGGACGTAAATAGCAAAATATTGAATAAACTTGAAAAGCTACTCCATAAGGAAACACTATTTTCTATTTTTCAATGTGTTAAAATATTGAACTACTATAACTTAACATATGAACAATTAACCGATATTGATTGTCCTACGTCCAAGAACGCCAGGAGGAATTATCATGAAGAAAGCCACATATTGTCGTATTATATAATAAAATCAATCCTATTTTCACAATATAATAAATTTATAGAATGGTGTGGAGAGAATAACATTGACGGCAGTTCCTATCCCCCGTATACTATAAACACAATTCGATTTCTTCAAACACCCGCCTCTATAGAAAAGTATACTAGATTGGCGGTAAATGAGTCTCAAAACGAATACTTGTTGAAAAATATTAGCCATTTTGAAAACGTATTACCCACATTGTCCAACGAACATGAAATAATAGATACGTTACGCATGACCGTTCACGAGTTGAAGTAGGAACCACAAAATTGATTCAAACATAGTTAACCGATATAACAGTAATTATTAACCAAATTGAATGGGGATTAAACAGTTGAATCGGTATATTGTAGAACAATGCAAAAAAAGTTCTATATGCAAACAAAAAATGGAAATATTGCGCGATAAAACCGTCGTAATTGATACAAGTATTTATATGTATAAATATCATGCACAAAATGCATTGATTGAAAACTTTTATTTATTGTTATCAATCTTTCATAAATATCATATAATACCTATATTTATATTTGACGGAAAGCCTCCAGCTGAAAAGTATGAATTACTTAAACAACGCAAGGCTGATAAATACGAGGCAGAGAATCGTTTCACCGAATTGCAATTACAATTGGAAACAGAAAATGACGTTACAATAAGAAATAATTTAACGTCTGAAATGAAAAGTTTAAAAAGACAATTTATACGGATATCTCAATCTGATAATAAATTAGTGAAATGTTTAATAGAATCGTATGGTGCTATGTATTATGAAGCGAATGGAGAAGCTGACCGTGCATGTGCTTATATGGTAACTAGTGGTAAAGCATGGGCATGTCTTAGCGACGACATGGACATGTTTGTGTATGGTTGTAATCGCGTTTTACGACATTTAAGTGTAATCAATGAAACTGTCTTGATGTATAAGATGGATAACATATTGGCTGATTTGAAAATGTCTATGACCGATTTTCGTCAAATCGCCGTTGTATCAGGAACTGATTATAATATAAACGAGGAAACCAATTTGATGGAAACATTAAAGTGGTTTCGAGAATACACGAACGAAATGAAGAAACAATCGTGCAATGAAACAAATAAAATGTCGTTTTATGCATGGTTAGTTAGTAAAACCAAATATGTTCGTAATTATGAATCCTTATCTGCTACCTATGATATGTTTGTATTAAATAATAGTTCGTATCCAGAATTAGATGAATTAAACATAACTTTAAATCAAAATTATGATGTAAATAAGTTACACGAAATTATGAAGGAAGACGGTTTTATCTTTGCCTAATTATTTGTATTTGTATCATTACGTGGAATAATGATATAAATATTTTTTTTAATTATGTGAACATTCTATAATACTCTTTTTATTATATTTTTAAATTATGCGGTAGCAACGGGCTCAGCCTTGATGAAATGAGACTTCATGTAACGCTGAAGGTTGAAGTAACTAAGCTCGTCCTCCTTCTTGAGCTTAAGAAGAGTAGAAAGCTTAGCATCAGCCTCGATGATACGACCATTGTCCTTGTTCTGGAGCTTGTGGGTGCGAATATACTCGTTAATCTCCTTGCTCACCTCAGTGCGGGCCATCTCAGTTCCGACGCTCTTTCCAAGAAACTTGGCGAGCTCATCGCTGATACGAGTGGGCTTGACGAAACCAGATGGTTGACGGTTACCAGCACGCTTGGCTCTCTTGGAAGATGCCTTTTGTGCGGCCTTCATCTCACGGGTAACAAGCTTCTCAAGGGTCTTGAAATCACCCTTCATGGAAGAAAAGATGCTACCAATCTGTTGGAGCTTGGCGCCGAACTCGTTGAGCTTCTTGGCGACAGGGGATGCCTCCTCGACAACCTCGTTGGCGATATCCTCGGGGGCAGCAACGGGCTCAGGAGTAGCAACAGCCACAGGGGCAGCAGCCTTGGTTGCCTTCTTGGCGGCAGGGGCCTTCTTAGCGGCGGGAGCAGGGGTGGGTGCAGTAGCAGGAGTAGTCTTAGAGGTTCTAACCATTTTCACTATACACACTATATAGCTCTTTATTTAAGTAGTTTAACGCACTAACAACATTAAATTCCTAAATACCACTAGACACTCCGTCTAAACGCAGAATGTATTTTCTCATAATCGATTTTCCTACCAAACCAGGGATTCATATAACCAGGGCATATTTGTTCTAGCCTCTTGATTTACTACGGTTAATGCAGTTAACACATGAAATGCCCCGATGGTTTTGTATTCCGCGTCTATACCCGTGTAAACCATATCTTCCATAACGGATAAACAGATATTTAAAACGTTTTGTAATGATAGTTCAGGAACATTCATTGAGTTTGAAACCACAATAAATGGGTCCCATAATGGACAAATTTTATTTTTAATGGAAGTGGGTATTTGTGCTCGATATGTCCAAATATCTCTTAAGATACGATAAAATCGCAAACAATTTCGACGGTCTAATTCTGTAAACCATTGATATTGTGTGTAATTTCCGAGTTGGTCAATATCCATAAACAACAACCGTGCTCGTTCTATAAACGGTTTATTACGAATAGAACGTATATGTTCAATCATAACCGTATTATTGTAATTGGTGCTGTGAAATGTAGTTTGTTGGCGTCGTGTTCTTGAACTGTTTGCGACAGCACTTGTAGGAGAATTTCGACTTGTGTTACATGACGGTTTTACTTTCGTTTTTATCAGAATGGCTCGTTCCTCGGGGACAAAATGAGTATTTATTATTTTGGTAAGTCGTTCTAATTTACGAATATCTTTGACTACTTTATCCATATTATCTCGATTATATGGATTTAGAACACGCCTTGACTTGCGCTTAAGATATGCATATAATGAATCAATTTCGAAACCATATGTAAATTGTTTATCGTCCGTATAACTAAAAAAATCTAAGTAAGGGATGTTTTCGAGTGGTTCTAATGAATAGAAATCCGTATCGTTTACACAAATTTTCCGATTAGTCAATGCTAAACCACGCAATTTAATAGCATTTCTAACATAGACTCCTCGTATCATACGTTGAATTTGTATTGCTTGTAAATCTTGCGTTAAATAATGGATTAATCGATTTAATAAAACCTGTTTTGTGCCCATAAGTGTAAAATCGTGCACTGATTTTATAGAAGCCTTTGCTTCTCGTTTCATAGAAGATGAATATGACGACGGGATAACCATACTGTTTTTATAAAACTTCAATGTTTCGCGTATTTGAGATAACTTCAATAATTTTACACAATTTGGGTCCTCACTATACTGACACGGAGTTATAAATGACGGTTTACATTCATTTACCGGTGGATGAAATATATTTACAACTTTATTTTCAATAACACGAAGGTCATTTGTAACTTCATCTGTTAATATTGTAACATCAATCAATTCTGACGACATATTTGAATAATATAGTATATATTATTGGTTTATATTATTTGATAGGTGTATACAATTTATATATGCGCTTCAGTTTTCGCTCGAAAATAGGTGGTTTAAGTCGTCATAATTTACATTGCATAAAATTGATTTAAAGATTGGCTCCTAATATATATCATAATTCGTTGAGTCTTATTAGCATTATGTCCTCCGCAAAGCCACTCGTTCTCTCTTCCAGTGATTGGAATACCTCCGCCATTAAATATATGCCCCCTAAGGTGAATTCTGTAGGAGGTAAGGCTATTAATATGATTAGCACCCAAACTAATCGTTCTTTGCATATTTCCACTCCCATGATGATGACTTGGGGTATTAACGATTTCATCGGTGAAAATGGTGAGTCAGATGGTAAGTTTACCATGTCTTTGAATTTTCCCAATGATGACTATCGTAAGCCGTCTACCGATGCTTTCCTCGAAAAGGTCAAGGCGTTTGAATCTCAGATTATTGACGATGCGGTAAGGAACGCCGAGCTATGGTGGGGTGAAGATATGTCTCGCGAAGTTTGCAAGCATTCGTTCTTCCCTTTCCTCAAGTATGCTAACATCAAGGGGACTAAGAAGGTTGACCCATCAAAGCCACCTTCTATTCGCGCAAAGGTTCCATTGTATCAAGGTAAGTGGGGCGTAGAATTGTATAACACACGTGATGAGATGGTGTTCCCTTGTGATAATGACCGACTCACTCCTGTTGACTTTGTCCCTAAGTTGAGTCAAGTAGCCTGTGTTCTTCAATGCGGTGGTATTTGGATTGGCGGTAAGGGTTGGGGTGTTACATGGAAGGTAATTCAATGCGTAGTTAAGCCTCGCGAAGTTGTGAGTGTTTACGGAAAGTGTCACATTCAACTCTCTGACGATGACCGTGGTGCGATTGAAACACAAACTCTTACCGAAGACGCAGATGAGGAGGACAACGCAGAGCCTCCTCGTGCAGCAACGGTGTTTGATACTAAGATTGAACATAATACTGATGCAGCAGATAGCGACGAGGAAGTCGAGGCCGAGGCAGCACCTGCTCCTAAGAAGAAGATTGTGAAGAAGGCTGCGCCAGTCGAGAGTAGTGATGCTGCTGCACCAGCTCCTAAGAAGAAGGTTGTTAAGAAGAAGGTTGTAAGTGCTTCAGCTGAAGCTTAAATATAAAAAAACAAAAATATATCGAATAATAGTCCCCTAATTGAATTTTAAAGTTGAGTTTTGAATATAAAATAAAAACATTACGTTTTTTTTGAATGGATAACATCTGTTGATTTACCAGATGTTATCTTAATCGCTTTTTTCCTTTTTAAGCCCACATACTTTTACTCCGTTTACTTCGAAGGGTGCCGCCATGGTAATTTCACTTTCATTATAATCGAATGATAATTCGGTTCCGGGATGAATATCTTGCAATGCATACACATTTGCACCATCTATACGTGTAGTCGGGGTAAAAGAATGGTTCATAAAAATACCATGTTCATCGTAAATATGTTCCCCATTACCGATATAAATGGTTTCACGCAATGGTTCGGTGTAAATTTTACCGGATAATGTAAAAATAATATCACCTTTTTTGTGATTTTTGGTTGAATGTAGACCAAGTCCTTCGTTTATTGCACTCTGTGTAATTTCCATTTTTATATATAATATAAAATTGATGGCTTTAAATACATATTATAAGAATGAAACAATCACAAAATCATGTTACATGAATTATCAAATATATCGGAAGGCGTTGTGATAAAACGTCCTTCACAACATATAAAATCTCCCTACGTTGCTGATGTAAAAATCGACGGAGTCAATTATCTTGGACATACTCCCGCATTAGGTTGTTGTGGATTAGCTGATGCACATTCTACTGTTTATATGACACCATCTACAACAAAAACATCGAAATGTAATTTTACGTTTTACTTAGCAAAATACTGTGATATACATCATCCTGCCCAATCAGAACTCGTTGGTATAAATCCAAAAACAGCAGAACTATTGGTTGAACGTTGTATTCAAAATAATTATTTATCATTCTTACAAAATGTTCGTTCCTATCGTCGAGAAACTTCTGTTGTTATACCTGAACATGATTTACATTCACGTTTCGATTTCAGCGGCGTTGATTGCGATGGACAACCATTCTTAATGGAAATAAAAAGTGTGCCCCTCGCAAATTACGAAGATTTACCTGGAAAAGAACGACTGATTCAAAAATGCTATCGTGACCGAGATTTCAACTCAAAAATTGCCTACTTTCCCGATGGATACAGAAAAAAACAGGGTGATACAATCAGTCCGCGTGCATTAAAACATGTTCGCGAATTAACCAAAATAGCAGGTATGTCTAGAACAAGATGTATCTTAGGATTTGTAATTCAACGAAGTGATGTAAGCTGTTTCCAAGCTTCTGTAATAGACCCCGAATATAAAAACGCATTGAAAGAAGCAAAGGATTCGGGAGTCGAGATATTCGCATTAGTGGTCAAATGGACATCCGATGGAAAATGTTCATTTGTTAGAGATGATTTACCTATTCGTTGGTAATTGTGAGATGCACATACACAGAACTTTTCTTGGATACATCGTATATATCAGACATATTAATACGTGATATTCCTCCACCTGGAATTTTTACTGTTTGATTGCGCTGCAATTTTAATTGTTTGGTTTGGACGAATATTTGTTTGGTCCCAATTAGTATATCTATTTGGGGAGAATTCCATAAATCTATCAAATTAACTTGTTTGCTAACATGAATGTCGTTTTTCTCGTCTATCTCAATATTATCGTCTAATTTGGGTATACACTGCACATATAGTTCAGCACCTGCGTTATCATAAACCAATTCGTGATGCCACAATGGAATATAGTATGTCTTATTATCATTTTCCAATTTATAGACGTTTTCAGAATAAAGGTCGTTCAATGATGGATAAATACGAATGCATTCATCTCGTTCCAATTTATCGGTATACAAAAGTTCCATTTTTTCCATAAATGACGCGGGTATATGTAACACGTCCTTTTGGTTTCTCAATAATTCACAGATTTTACCACACTGTTTACGATTCAATCGTTCTATTAATTCAAGCGCTTTGGGTTCACACTTGTTTGATATATTTTCTATAATGGAATATACCAATTTAGTCTTAACATCTTGGAACATATCACTATTGATAACCGGTGATAAAAAAGAAAGTAATACATTTGTGTAGTTCATAAACGTTGTGTGATTACCACTTTCTTCTTCTTTTACCTCGTCCTCACCAGAATCGACAAATCCATGATATTTACGTGCCGTATTGTATGCATCATTTATTTTCACAAATTTTTGATGTGCTTCAGGAGACTTATTTTTGTCTGGATGATTCCTTAGCGCCTCTCTATGATAACATCGTTTTAATGTTTTTTCGTCAATATCATCGTCCACATGCAATCCGAGTATTTGATGCGCTTTTTC
>Ga0255758_10003285_pt1 | contig 14371 bp, 9 predicted proteins | sample 011ome_24_FD_179958 | JGI IMG/M metagenome (GOLD analysis project Ga0255758, IMG submission 179958) | Coastal salt marsh microbial communities from the Groves Creek Marsh, Skidaway Island, Georgia - 011513CT metaG (version 2) | ecosystem: Environmental > Aquatic > Marine > Intertidal zone > Salt...
ACCGAGCGCAGAAGTTCTTTTTGATTTTTGAGATTTTTGACGTGTAGGCGTATGCTGGCGTGATAATTATAAAAGTACAGCAGCAAAAACTAGATGGTCATGTAATGACGAAACGAACGAGCTGCGTTGTGCTTGGATTTAAGCGATACACTCGTCGTCGTCGATGGACATGCGGCGACAGTCACCTTGTTCATACACAGGCTTGTAATTGGCATACGCTACGACGGCGTAAAACGGATCGCTCGAGCTGCGCTGGAAGAATCGACGAATCTTACCAAGTATACTGTCGTCCTGCGCGCCCATGTCGGTGATCACCTCTGGCGCGGTGAAGCCGGCGATGGCCGAGAAATAAGACTTGACCAACTGCACGCGAGCGTACCCGGTCGCGTCTCTCCACGCTTGGATCGCCTTGGAATAAAACAATCGATTGCTAAACGTGATGATCACCACACCACCCGGTTTGAGCACTCTGAAAATCTCCGCGAACACCTCTTCTGCGCGTTGCAAATATTGAACGCTGACGCAGCACACGACGGCATCTACCGAGTTGCTTTCCAGCGCGATTCGTGGATCCTTGTTGAAGTCGCGCACGAAAAAATTGTCGAGTCTATCGTTACGCCCGAGTTCCGTGGCATTCATGCCGTGGCCGTACACCTTGGCGTACTCGACCTCGCGCGGGAGGTGCGACACCCAGGACGAGCACAGATCAAGCACTTTGCTGTTCGCCGGAATGCGCTGACGGTAGAGCTCGGTGACTTGCGCTAAGAAGTCGTTATCGACGTGCGTCACGAACCGAGGTTGGGCGTAAAAGTCTAAATCCGACGAAGGATCGAGTTTCGTGCGCTCTTCACGCTTGAGCACTTCGCGTCGAACGCTGCCAGCTGTTTCGCAGCGCGTGACACCCGTGCGTCGCACGCGGCGTGAGGACGACGAGCAGGACGTTAGCGACACATGCGTCGCGCGCGTGAACATTGGGGACGGTGCCCGCGTGGACGCAAACATGGTGACGCGCGAAAGAGTGGCGATTAATCCGCCAACCGACTTCTACGTTCTATTAGACTACAGTTGCTAGCTACCGGTACTCTCGTTCACGCGTGACCCGCATCGCGCCAAGTCCGTCCAAATACTATTATTTCGGGAGGTTTCTATACAACCCCAAGGCGTTTCCGCGCCGCCGCGCGCACGGCGCGCTGGAAAACTTCACTCGTATCTAACGGCGCGTCCTCGTCCCGCATTGGATTCATCATCGCCACGCAATACCCCTCGTGTACATCCGCAAAAAACGCACGCATGGGTTCGTCCGCGCGTATTTCCGCACACAATACAAACTTGACCCTCGTAGACGTGACGTAGGCGTAGACATTCACGTCATTAAAGCGGTCTACGACTTTCAAGTACGCGGCGTTGGAGTCCCACGCGCGTTCATCCACAAAATCTAAAGCTCCGCGAGCGATGAGCTCGAACACGTAGTCGTCGCGCTCCGTGGTCGCGCACGATGCGTCATCAATCGAAAGTTCGCGCACGACCTGCGATGCGAACGAAAACCGCGCCGTCGTCAGTCACCGAGACGCATCAGGGTCGACGTCGAGACGCACCGCTTCGATGCCACGAGCCTCGCTCCACGTGTTCGCCAAGTCAACGGCGTACACCGGCACGTCGTCGGCGTTAATCACGGTGAAGAGGAGCTTCGTGCGCGTGCCTGCACTTGGCGCCGCGCTCGGTGGCGGCGTGGACGGCGCAGGCGTCGACATGGCGCGAGCGAAAGTGAGGTTTGGATTAACGTTCTATGGCGCTCACTTTCAGGCGTCAGAACGCGCTCCGCGCACATCTCACGCGCGCGTCGGCGTCAGCGTCGAGCTCGGAAGCACGAAACACGCGCTCGCGGCTTCATCCTCGCCATCCTTGTCGTCGGTCGATCGCGTTCGTGCGCACGCGGCGTGTGCGATGGCGTCGGGCGCGTATGAAACGTTAGAGTTTACGCTGGATAGAATCTGCACCGCGTGCGCGACGAAACCGAAACGCCACGTCGAGCTCGTGGATGCCATCGCGCAACTGAAGGCATCGATCGCGGATGGCACGTTCGATACGCTCGGGACCGCACCCGGGGCGTCATCGACGGCGATGGAGGGTGGGCGCGCGACGGCGGCGTTGCGCGAAGCGCAAGTAGACGCGGTGCTTCCGCCGCTGCGCGCGGCAGCAGAGAGCGGTTCGGCGGTCGTGATTGCGTCGACGATGAGTGCGTTTCAGCATTTGATTGCGCGCGGGCTCATAGTTGGGAGTGCTGGAGGTGAGAGCGAGCCAATCGAAGACGCGCGTTCGCCTGCGGTAAAACAACCGCGAGCTTCTGAATCTGAAACGAGCGCGTCTGAAGTCGCCGCAGACAATGATGGGGCTCTCGCGCGAACGTTGAGTGCGAATGAGTTAGAGAGTGATGACGGACGTGTTGACTCGCCTTCGACGTCGGCGAAGAATCATGCGAGAGAAATTATTGACACGATCTGCGCGGCGGCGGAGACTCGCGATGAAAGCGTCGAGCTCCAAGTCTTGCAAACCTTGCTCACAGCCGTAAGTAGCCGGACGTTTGAAGTGCACGATCGCGCATTGCTGCGAGCGGTGCGCACGTGCTACAACGTGTACTTGTCAAGCAAATCAGAGGTGAATCAGAACACCGCGAAGGCGACGTTGACGCAAATGTTGACAAATGTGTTTCATCGCCTGGAAGCTGATGACCCGCACGCTTCGGCTCCGACAATCGTCGTTGCGGATTTGCTCCGACCGATTGGAACCGACGAAGATTTCGACGGTACTTCGACGATGTCAAACTTTGTGCAATCCTTTGTGAACAAAGTTTCGGTGGATATCAACTCTGTCGGCTCGTTCAACTACTTCGCTGACCCGGATGCTGTCGTCAAAACCGACGCAGTAGAAGATGAAATCACGCAAAGTGAGTTTGACAACGACACTGCGCCGATGACGCCGACGCGTGGACTCGCGGGTGCACTCGACACTTTTTCGCCAGGTGTCGATAAAGATTCGGATGCGACGTCTTCGCAGCTCGAAACGGATGCTTACTTGGTATTTAGATCGCTGTGCAAGCTCGCGAAAAAGCCAAACACTGAAATAAATGGCACTGCGTTAGTGCGCAGCAAGATTTTGTCGCTTCAATTGCTGAAAATTATCATAGAAAATGCTGGTGATGCGTTTTCATCTAGCGCGCGATTCACAAACGTCGTCCGTGAGTACCTGTGCGACGCCATCGTGAGTAACGCGACACCAAACGTCGCAGAAGCGTACCAACTATCGTGTTCAATCTTTTTGACACTGTTGACGAGATATCGCTCGTACTTGAAGGCAGAAATAGGTTTCTTCTTTCCAATGTTGTTGCTCAAACCGCTCGAGCTGCAAGATGGCGAGCCTTTGATTGCATATAACCAACGCGCCACACTCGTCAAAGGCTTCCAAGTCTTGTGCACCGATGCGCAGCTATTGGTTGACTTGTTTGTCAATTTTGACTGCGATTTAGACGGGCAAAACGTCTTTGAACGTTACGTTTCATCGTTAGTGCGCATCGCTCAAGGCGTGGATATCGGCCATGTGAGTGGACCTGAGGCGGCTCGGGAATCTATGCTTAAAATTGAGGCGCTCGAATGTTTGACAGCGATGCTTGCGTCCATGAACGCTTGGGTAGAAACAAACTTGGACCAAGGCCCTAGTACTAGTGGTACCAACGATAACGCCGAGGATGAAGCAGATACTGGCTTTGCTACGCCGTTGAAGACGAGCGCTTCGGCGGAATCAAATTTGGGTGACAGCATTGCCAAGCTCAAGGCTGATAAACAAGAGTTTCAGGAAGGCATTGCATTGTTTAACAAGAAAGCGAAGAAAGGCTTGGAGTTTTTGCAGTCGATAGGACGTCTCGGCAAATCTCACGAGGAGATTGCTGAATTCTTGCGAACTACTCCTGGTTTAGACAAGACAGTCGTGGGCGATTATTTGGGTGAGCGTGACGAGCCGATGTTGGCCGTGATGCATGCTTACGTCGACGCGCTCGACTTTACGTCGCTTACACTTGATGACGCGATTCGCAAATTTTTAGAAGGCTTCAGATTGCCAGGCGAGTCGCAGAAAATCGACCGCTTGATGGAAAAGTTTGCGGAGCGCTACCACAAGTTGAATCCGACTGTGTACAAAAGCGCCGATACCGCGTACGTGCTTGCGTTTTCGGTGATCATGTTAAACACCGATGCTCATAACCCACAGGTAAAGAATAAAATGACCAAGGAGGGCTTCATTCGTAATAATCGTGGCATTGATGATGGTCAGGATCTTCCCAAGGAGATCTTGGAAGACTTGTACGACAGAATTGTCAACAATGAAATTAAGATGAAGGCGCCCGTAGACGCGGCGCTAAGTACCATGGAAAAGAAAGACAAGAGTAATTTGTCGCACCGACTTGGCATGGATGTGCTGTTTTCTTTGATGTCTGGTAAACGTGAAGAGGAGTTACTTCAGATTGACACCTCTGAACTTATTGATCAAGTTCGAGCCAGAGCGGCAACGACAAAGGGTTTCCTAGTCGTCAGTGAAGCTGGTTGCGCGAAGCCAATGCTAGAAGTGATATCGAATCCGATTTTGTCCGTACTTTGCAAGGCTTTCGAAGACAGCGAAAGCGTCGCGGTTGTGTCCAACTGCTTGGAAGGCTTTCGCCGAGCGATCAATCTCACGACTTTACTCGGCATGCATGAAACGCGAAGCACTTTCATCACCCCGCTTTCGCGCTTGACATTCTTGCACAACCCGCAAATGATGCGCTCAAAGAATGTTATGGCGATGAAAACGCTCATCAGAGTATCAGTCGATAACGGTAATGACTTCGGTCGAGTGTGGACGTTGATATTATCGTGCGTCAGTCGTTACGAGCACGTGTACTCGTTGGCCAACGGATTCGACGACAGTTCATTGTTTATCGATGCGAGCTACGCTACTGAAGAGCAAACACACAACTCTCGACCTAGATTGTTTAGACGTTCAAGCTCTGGCGGAGCTCGGTCGATGAAGAGCTCACTGGCCGCGCGCGGTGACGACGCGAGTGGGGTCATTGAGGCGGCAAACGAAGCGGCAAACGATCAATCTGAGGTTTATGAAGAGTTGATACCCCCGGACCGCGCACTTTTACAACAGCTTACTCCAGATGAGATTGGCCACATCTTTCACGCGAGTGTGAACTTGAATGGCGATGCGATTGTTGATTTTGTACGAAGCTTGTGCGAACTCGCCATCGACGAAACCTCGTCAAAGCATCCGCGTGTATACGCTCTCGGCAAGATTGTCGAAGTAGCGTCGTTCAACATGGACCGCATTCGTTTCATATGGGCGCGTGTATGGCAGGTGTTGAGTGATTTCTTCGTCACCGTTGGTTGCTCACCAAACTTGCACATTTCCATGACAGTGGTAGACTCTCTTCGCCAATTGGCGATGAAGTTTTTGAGCCGAACGGAATTGTCAAATTATTCATTTCAGAATGAGTTCTTGCGACCATTTGTAGTGGTCATGCGCCAGTCTCCTGACGTTGAAATTCGCGAACTCATTATACGGTGCGTGTCTCAAATGGTCCAAGCTCGAGTCGAGCACATCAAGTCTGGATGGAAGTCAATGTTTATGGTGTTCACCACGGCGGCGGCGGATGAAAAGAGTCAAATAGTTGTGCTCGCATTTCAGACTATAGAGAGAATCATTCGTGAGCACTTCCATTACATCATCGAGACCGATACCGTGGCCTTTACGGATTGCGTGAACTGCCTAGTGGCATTTACAAACTCCGAAGCTGGATCCGAGGTGTGTCTCAATGCGTTGGCGTTTTTGCGTTTTTGCGCGCTCAAACTCGCGGAAGGCGCGCTCGGGGATTTGGAGGAAACCGCAGCGACAGAAAAGCAACTCGCCACGGATGGCGTCGTAGAGTCCACACCGACAAAAACTACGGTAGCGACGACGTGTTTCACCGATGCTGACGCGCATACGTACTTCTGGTTTCCATTACTTGCGGGGTTATCTGAACTCACATTTGATCCGAGGTCGGAAATTCGTACGTCAGCGCTTGAAGTGCTCTTCGATACCTTGAAGTTCCATGGTGGCTCATTTGCGTCCGGGTTCTGGAAGCGAGTGTATGACCGAATTTTGTTCCCGATCTTCGATCACGTCCGCGCGGACATAGCGCCAGAGCGTCGTACGGGTGGCGACGAGAACGACGCGCCCGCTGTGGCGGACATCGACGACTGGCTCTACGGCACGTGCACACGCTGTCTTGAGCTTGTCGTCGATCTTGCCGTTCAATTCCACGAGCCAATCGTCGAAGCGGGCGTAATGCCTGAGCTGTTGGGTTTGCTTCGCGGTTTGACGTCTCGAGCGCATGAACAACTCGCGGCATGTGGAGTTATCGCGTTTAAGCGCTTGCTCGTGCACGGAGCCGTGGCGATGCGAGCGAAAGAATGGGCGTTGTGCATGGATGCCCTGAAGGGTGCATTTGAGGCCACATCGCCAGATTTTAGCGTATTCGATGGGAACATCGGCGAAGACCAAACTGCGGCGAATGCGTGTTTGATACGCATAAAGACACAACTTTTGCTGGTGTCTGCGGCGAGAGATTTATCCACCGAGCATGCTTCAGCGAGAGAGCACTTCAACGCCGACACGCTGTACATCTTACTCGACACACTCGAGAGCGTGTACGCGCGCGTTGCCGAGTCGCCATTTACGATGCGCGATATCAGTACGAGCGATATCCCGCAAATCGTGCGAGAAGCCAAGCCGTTTGCGTTGGCGCTTGAAGTAGGCTCGGCGTCCATCGCGTTGCGCGCGCTCGCGCGTCTACAAGAAGATACGTCCGAACGCACGCCTCAGCTCATTCGCGTGTCCCAAGCGGCGATGAACAATTACTTGACATTGTTCAAAATACAAACAGGCGCGGATCTTCGCGAAGATGCTCGCGTGCGCGCGCAGGTTTGCGTCGACGCGCTCGACGCCGTGCGCGCGCTTTCGCAAGATGACTTCAAAACGCACTTACCCGCTGTGTACTCACTATTCACCGAACTCATACGCTGTGAAGGCTCGTCGTGCGAGCTCTCCAATTCATTGTGCGATTTATTCACCGAACGCGTAGGACCGATACTCCTCGCTATACCAACGCCTTAGATGTCCGACAACAGCGATGACGAACTAGAGTGCGCACCGCGCTTTGTTTGTAAATTTAACCAGAGAAAAGGAATGGAAATTACACATGGAACAAGCAATGTCTGGAGGTGATACAACACAGACGCGCGTGAAAGAATGAATAAGAGGCATTGTGTACATTGAGACGCCACGTCGTCAGCCGTCGCGAAACGCGTTGAATAATTGGGTACAACACGCGCGCTTCGCGTAAGAAACAGCCGAACGTCGCTCGTCTCGTGGTTAATACGGTTGTTCAATGTTCAAAATATACATCATCCGCGGGTGCCACTGTCGGTGGGTAAAATTGATGGTGTCCGCGCGTTCGTGATCGTGTGTACGTTATTATACGTACACAAACCACCACGCGCACCTACCGACGGCATCCCGCGAACATACAAAAACATCAGATATTTAGCTCAACGTCGAGCGTGGACGCGGTGCGTCGGCGTCCTGGAGGAGAAAGAACAAACACAGCGTCAGTCAACATATACTGTTTACTCATACGACCGACCGACCGATCGCAACACACCCCGGGTGTCTCTCGTCCACGTAAAGTACGTGATCACTCCCAATGGATCAAACACGGACCACTCGCGACGATAAACACACGCACATCGCGCACATTCGCGCACACTACGGGGCAACACGCGCTCGACGACGACGACGACGTACGTTTTCCAATGCGCGCGCTTGGCGCATGGAATGTCGATCGGGCACGACCGCGCCTCGAGCAACGCATCGCCGTGAAACAACTCATCCACGCGCTGATCAAAATCTCTTTCCTCGCGTTCGATCGTCCACCGCGCATCGTTCACGTCGCGCGCCGTCATCACCGACGCGCGATTGGCGCGCACCATGACTGGGGGTTCGAACGCGCCATGCACCGCGCTTTTCGCGCGCGCGTGATCGCCGGTGCCGAACGCGTCCTGGTCGCTATCGCTCGAATGCTGCGACGACAACCTCCCGTCGCGTGCGTTGCCTTCCATGAGCGCGGCGGTGAGCCCGCGTTGACGTCGCTCGGCGCTCGCGCCGAGCACCGACCCGAGCGACCCTGCGCTCGCGATGGTGCCGCCGCGCGGCTGGTCCACTGAAACCGCGTCGTCGGGGCGATCGACGACGCGTACATCATCGCACACGAAGCTCGATTGCGAGCTATCGGACGATTGTCGCGTGAGGCGTTTATCCATGCCCGCGTTCGCGCCGCGCGCGTCGTCGTCGTGCGTCGCGGTCGCGCGGCGCGGCGCTGACGCGTCGTCGGCACCCGCGGTCGTGCGGAATCCCACGAGGACGTCGTGCGCCGGGGGCGGCGTGAGCTCGTGCATGGTTCGATCGGGCGGCGGCGGCGAAGGACGGCAAAAGACGACGCACGAAAGGACACGCGACGCGTCGATCGGCGGCACGGTCGTCAGCCGAGGCGCGTCGCGCCGTGGACTGCGTCGTCGTCGTCGTCGTCCCGTAGGGAAAAGGTCTTTCGCGGAAAAAGCGCTTTTCGCCGAGATCCGTGCGCGAAAAGCGCTGTTCCAGTATTCAGTGGTATTTATCGCGTAGAAAAGCGCTGTTCCAGTATTCAGTGGTATTTATCGCGTAGATATTCGGACCGTATTATCGTATGAACCTATGTGTGTGCGGTATGTGTGGGTCGTGTGAATGTGTGGAGTGGGATATGACGCGCGTGTGTGGCGTGGTGGGCCGTAGTGTGGGTATGCGATGTCTATATGTATTGTTTTGTGTGTGTGTGTTTTCGCATCGATGCGCGTCCCACGCGCGCGCGCGCGCGTCGTCGTCTGTCGTCGACGACGACGACGATCGACGACGACGACGACGCGCACAAACGATCGCGTTCGACGCGAACTTCGACGAAGGGTGATCGTCGCGCGCCGCGATGCCGTATGAGAGCGATGATGACGACGATGTGGTGGTCAACGCAGATGCCGACGCGAATGCGCCTGGGAACACGGCGACGGTGGCTGTGGTGAACGACGCCGGCGCGGGTGAAGATAAACCCGTCGCCGTTGACACTGCGAACTTTTCATATCTACTCGCGCGCGGGCTGCAGCATGATGAGGGCGCGGCAGCGATGCGAGAACATCAGGCGCGCCGCGTCGGCGACGGAGAGTCGCAGCATCGGTTGCAATCGTTGCTCGATTGTGTCGTTCGCGCGTTTCGAGAATGTGGGCAAGCGAATCGTGATGAAGAGCGATTGCAGGCGGCGGTAGATAGTGTGGATTCCGCGCACGAGCTTTGTCCCTCGTGGCTGAGGATGCCCGAAGAAACACTGTATGGTAAGCTCACGGCGCACGCGAGAAACTTGGCTCGGAGGTTGGATGAGCGATCGGAAATGGCAAAGAATATTCCTCAAAGCTTGGTTCGCGATATTGATGCAATAACTGTTGCTATTTCTGCAAAGATACCGGATGCTATGCGAGACTTTGATGGGTTAAATGCCATTACTTCGTTGAGAGCGCTCACGCAGACGCTCGACCGCGCGCGAGGCACGGCGGCGTCCGCGGGTGGTAGCGATAGCACTTTGGAGGATAAGGCGTTCAAGTGTCGACGACTTGTCGAAGCGTTTATCAAGCTTCAGGAAAATGATACAAAGGTTATGATGCATAGTAAACATATTGTTGGTCCCATGAGTGATTTGCGTCGTCACGTCGCGAACGAGCTGACAACCATGTCACACGATAACACAACATCTGATGCGCAATATCTATGGTCAGCGATTCAAGGATTTGCGAATATTTTAGCAGAATACTGTTCTATTGATTCGCTGTTCCGGCGATGTATACCGACAGCTCTTCAAAAGAAGTCGCGCACAGTTTATGACAATCGAATGTCTCACTTCCCGAGCGGACCAGATACGACGCTGAGACGCGTACAATTTATGCCGTTTGTCGTGATTGAGGCATACGCAGCACGTGACGAAAACACTATTCGGCTCGTTCGTAACACACTTGAAAGGGAGATGTCAAGCGTGATGAGTGACAACACGCATTTACTCAAATTGGTGGGAGCGACGTTGATCAAGGCTGGAGAGGAGGCGTACGCGATCGATCCTCTGCAACGCGCGACCGGTGAACAAGTGTCCGCATTAGTCCGTCTCAACTTACCTTTCCACCGCGATATATCTCAGCGTGAAGCCCATGCAATGTTGCAAGGCGCTGCAATGGTTAATAGAGTCGGGACACAAAAGCCGGCTGCAAGGGGAAAAGAGAGCATTGAGACTCGTCTAGAACGCGAGCCTCGGCAGTTCAGCGCCGTGCCACCAGCACCAGCGGCTCCAGCGAGCAAAGCGGGCCGCCCTATGGACTCAATGAAGTGCAAAAAGTGTGGCGGCGAGATCCGCTGGGTAGTTGGGGGTAGTGGGGATAAGGCGAACAAAGCGAACGCTCAGAAAATGCATTTGCAATCCACCGTACACATGAAAGCGCTGGAAGAAATGAAGACAAAGCAGAGCACATCGAAGGCGACGGCGAAAGTGAAAGTTGAAAAGAAAGAACCGGTTCGTCAATTAGAGGAAGGTGAGTTCTTCATGTCAGAGGTCCCGCCGCCACCTATGTCCTCATCTATGGGGACTAAATCGAACGGATCGATCCATTTGCAAAGCGTTCCGCCTCCTCCAGTGTACGGTGAAAGCAGTTCATCCACCTCGCTCTTTCCAACAGTCGATCTCAAGATTCCAGGCGTGACGTCTCCGCAATTTGCGCCTCGTCTGGGTAAGCATACTACGGCGTCTACTCCGTCGCCGAGCGCTCAAAGTAACGTGCTGGCTCGGTTGGAACTCCCCGCGGCAGCAAACGTTACGCCGCCGCGCGCCAAAAAAACCACCTCGCGTTCGACTTCGAAGCGTGAAAAGATCAAATCATCGCAAGCTGTCTGCGTTTTCTTCCAGTCGGGTAAATGCAAAAGTGGACCAAAATGTCAATTTAGACACGATGTATCTGCGTCGCTCGCGGCGGCGAAAGCGAACCACCCATGTACCTTCTTTCAGTCCGGTAAATGCAACAACTGGCCGCTGTGCCCATACAGACACGATTCATCAGCTCGTAGAATGAGCGATGTACGCAGTGCGCTGCCGCCGCCGCTTTCGACAAACAAACGTCCACGACCGCCGGATGCGCATGGCTCGTTGCAGGGAACGGCGCGAACAAGTCCACGACCTGTTAAGAAATCTTCAGCAATATGCGTCGATTTCAACACCGGCTATTGCAGCGCCGGCCTCCAGTGCCCATTTCGCCACGAGATGTCGGACGTGCATTCAGAATAGACTGAAAGCATCATATCGACCACGTAGTGTTCATAGTCCCGTAGTACACACGCGCACGCACACACACGCGTGCCATTCATTGACGAATGTAAATTTGTAAGGCTCGCAAGCAAAAACCCATTCCCCCGCTCGCGTGCTAGGCCTCACTGCTAGACGCTCAACGCCGACGCACGCACTCGACGAGCGTCGCGCCAAAACGTCATGTCGATCCCATACACACCCGCCGTATCGCGTGCGCTGCGCAAAGTTGTCCAAGGCAAGGCTAGACGCGGTCTTTTCGCTGGGAAACACATCAAGTTTGGAAACAACGTGAGCGAAGACGGTGGAAACAAGTACGTTCATCTCATCGTCTCATCGAAGCCGTCGAACATCGCGCACCCGAAATCGATATATCACAGTGTGCGCGCACTGACCATGTGTCTCGTTTATCTTTGAATCGCGTAGGACGCGCCGTAAATGGTTACCCAACGCACAAAAGAAGCGCGTGTATAGCGAGTTGTTGGACGAGATGATCCCGATGCGCGTGACGACGCACGCGTTACGATGCATAGATAAGGCGGGAGGTTTGGACGAATACATCTTAAATACACGCGATCAGGATCTCAAAAGCGTATTCGCTCTTGAATTGAAGAGTCGGTTGAGGATGGCGCGAGCGGAGGCTCGCGCGGATACGCGCTCCGTCGTCGACTACGGCGTCGGCTCGGATGCGACGTCGTAGAACTCCCCACGTAGCTCGGGATAGAATCATTCATTAGCGTTTATTACATATACACTAGTTTAGCACATTATAGACGCGTCACTTGAGCTCTCGCGTTCGCGGCTCGAGAACGTCGCTCCAAGAGAACGCGGCGCGAGCAAGCTCCTCACACAATGGCGCCCAAAACATTCCCGCCCGTACCCAAAACATGCGTTGTCACCGGTGGCATGGGCTTCGTCGGCCGTAGACTCGTCGAGATGCTCGTCGAGCGCGGTGCCGAGCGCGTGGTGGCGTTCGACATCGCTCCGAAGCCAGAAGACGCGACAGATGACTCGCGCATCGTGTGGTTCCAAGGCGATTTGACCTCCCAAGACGACGTCAACGAGGCGTGTAAGGGTGCGGACTGCGTGTGGCACATTGCTGCGCTCGTCGGACCGTATCACAAGCGCGAAATGTACGACGCGGTGAACCACATCGGGACGTTGAACGTGATCAACGCGTGCAAGATGCACGGCATCGCCAAGTGCGTCATGTCGAGCTCGCCGTCGACGAGATTCGACGGGAATGACATCAACGGTAAACGTGAGAGCGAACTTGATTTCCCCAAGGTGTTCTTGCAAGAGTATGCGGAGAGTAAGGCGAAAGGGGAGAAGGCGATGATGGCGGCGTGCGACAACGAGACGTTTTTCACCGTCGCCGTCGCTCCGCATCAAGTGTACGGACCTAGAGATATGTTATTCTTGCATAACTTCTTAATGGCGCGTAAGAAATTGCGCATTTTTGGCGACGGGCAAAACAAATGTAGCATTTGTTACGTGGATAACTATTGCCACGGGTTGATTTTGGGCGAGCGCGCGTTGTACAAGGATTCGCCGGCGCTCGGAAACTTTTACATCTGCACCGATGGCGAGCCGGTGAAGTTATGGGACATGATCGATCGCGCATTCGTCGATCTCGGGTATCCGTCGCTGAAGAAAAAGTTCAGTTTGCCCGGATGGTCGTTTATGATGCCTTTGGCGTACGTCTGCGACGGCGTCGGCTACGTGCTCGGGAAAAAGTTCAAGCTCACGCCATTCAGCGTTCGCATGCTCTTGATCAATCGCTACTTCAACATCGAAGCAGCGCGCAAAGATCTCGGCTACGAGCCAGTGTACACTCAAGACGAAGCCTGGGTGAAAACCATGGATTGGTTTAAGAATGTTTGGCAGCCGAAATTCGATCCCAAATGAGCCGCGCCCGCCTCGCATTCGCGCTTGTAATTCTAGCCATTCTACGCACACATCGTCCCGGAACGCGCGCGTGGCGCGTGACACATCATCGCCACCATCGCACGCGCCGTGCGCTTCCACTACCGACCGCCATCGCCATCGCGTGCGAATCGTCTCGCCCCTTTCGGTCGCGCGGCGCCGCGTCGCCTGTCCTCCAGTGACGTCACGACTCCTATCCACTTCGCGCGGTATTCGTCGACGCCTCGCCCGCGTCGCACCGAACGCATGTCCTCCGCCGCCGCGCACGCGAACGCGTTCGCATTCACGTCGTCCTCGCCGTCATCTCGCGCGCGCATCGCGCCCGCGCGCGCGGCGTCGCCCGCGATGCGCCGCAGCGCCGCGGTGGTCCCTCGCGCGAGCGCCACGGGCGAGAGCGCGCAAACGAAAGCGCCGCCCGCGGCGCTGCGCCAATTCCCCGACGCGCCGGCGCCGATCATCGAACACGATGACGTGCAGGGCTGGACTGCGTTGGAGACGAAGTTGATCGCGGCGTGTGCGTCGAACATCGGGGATGAGTCGGTGAACGCGCGCTTCAAAGCCGTCGCGCTCTTGGGCGCGTCGACGACGTACGAAGCGGTGAACGAATTAAGCGTAGTGGAGGTGTACACGCAAGTGTACGAAGGAGATTTGACGACGTGCAGTACTATTATTGATGTGCACTTGAGAATGCTCGCGGAGTGTATGATTGATGGGGACTGGAGCCGAGTGGCGAACGCGTACAATAAGTTTCACAACTTGCCGCCGGCGTTGAAGCGACAAAGCTTATTGGCCACCGCCGCGGTCGCCGAGGCGGCGATTTTGTTTACTATGGAAGAGTATGAGTACATGGTTTCCATCTTGAAGGAGGAGTATGAAAAGCCCGACGCATCGGATGAGTTAAAGGAGGAGTATCAAATCAACCTCGAGATGGTTGCGGCGATGACGAAGATGATC
>Ga0255758_10003286_pt1 | contig 14364 bp, 13 predicted proteins | sample 011ome_24_FD_179958 | JGI IMG/M metagenome (GOLD analysis project Ga0255758, IMG submission 179958) | Coastal salt marsh microbial communities from the Groves Creek Marsh, Skidaway Island, Georgia - 011513CT metaG (version 2) | ecosystem: Environmental > Aquatic > Marine > Intertidal zone >...
AGGGAGGATTCGATGGGCCACAAAAAATATACCGTCCCAAAGGATTTGTTGTGCCTAACACAGGAAATGCCGAATGGGGCATGCAGTTTATCTGGCCCATCAAGGCGCAGTACAAGATTAGTTACTTGGACAGTAGTTACACAAACACCATTATTGCGAGAGACGCCCTAGATTATGTCTGGTTAATGTCGAGGGATAAGAATCTGTCGGAGGCTGAAATAATAAGGTTTACAGAGCTCATTAAGTCAATGGGCTATAACGTCGATAACTTACGCAGGGTACCACACGAATGAAATTATTTTTAAAACTCTTTTTAGGTTGGTTCGATAACAGCATTAAAGAAGAAGAATATCGAAATAAAACATTTAAGTCTAACGAAGTGGATTGGATCCGTGCTATCCCATATTTAGCACTCCATATTAGTCTCATTTCGATTTTTTTTGTGGGCTATAGTCATATTGCCTTAGCCGTCTTTATCCTTATGTATGCATTAAGAATGTTTGCCATTACTGGATTTTACCACCGCTATTTTTCACACAAAACTTTTAAGACGGGCCGACTAACGCAATTTGTATTTGCGGTGATTGGTGCCTCGGCAGTTCAACGGGGCCCGCTTTGGTGGGCATCTCACCATCGTCGTCATCATGTCCATTCCGATAGCTTTGAAGACCATCATTCGCCGAAGACAAATAGTTTTTTATGGAGCCATACCGGTTGGTTTCTATCAAAAGCAAATTTTTTAACTGATGCCAAGTGGATAAAAGAATTAAGCAGATTCCCAGAACTTCGATTGCTGGATCGATTTGATATTTTGGTCCCTATTCTTTGTTGCGCCCTCTTATTTCTTTTTGGTGAGGTCGTTGGCTATCTCTTCCCCGCTACCGAAACCAATGGCTGGCAACTTGTTGTATGGGGATTTGTTTTCTCAACAGTGATTTTGTATCACTCCACATTCTTGATTAATTCAGCATCACATCTCTGGGGTAAAAAACGCTATCAAACAAATGACGATAGTAAAAACAATTTTCTGTTAGCAATTTTAACTTTTGGTGAGGGGTGGCACAATAATCACCATCATTACCCCGGTTCTGTAAAGCAAGGTTTTTACTGGTGGGAGATCGATTTAACCTACTACGTGCTGAAACTTCTCTCTTTTATGGGGATTATTTGGGACCTTAGAACGGTGAGCCCAGAGATACGAGAAACCAATAAGATTAAGCAGAAATAACCGCCAATGAAAATTGCAATCGTTGGGTCAGGTATCGCAGGAAATACTATTGCCCACCTTCTCCACCCCTACCATGACATCACCTTATTTGAGAAAAATAATAGGGTTGGTGGTCACTCGCATACGCATAAAATCCTGCATGAGAATAAAGAAATCCAAGTCGATACTGGGTTTATTGTTTTTAATAAAAAAACTTATCCGCTATTTACGTCATTGATAGATGAATTAGGCGTTGATTACGAGAATAGCAACATGAGTTTTAGTGTGTTTTCAAATAAAAATAATTTAGAGTACAACGGCACCTCAGTTAACTCACTTTTTTCCCAAAGAAAAAATCTATTGAATATTAGATTTTTAAAGATGATTTATGAGATTATAAAATTTAATAAGCATGCACCAAAATTACTGTCGAGTAATCAGGAAATCTCCTTGGGCCAATATCTCGAAGAAAATCACTATTCCAAGTATTTTAAAGACTACTATATTTTACCTATGGGTTCAGCAATTTGGTCGTCTGATATTGAGACAATCTTAAATTTCCCAGCGAATTTTTTTATTCGTTTTTTCCATAACCACGGGATGCTTTCCGTAAATGAGCGCCCTCAGTGGCTTACAGTAAGCAATGGGTCAATCAATTATGTTGATAAATTAATCCAGCCATTTAAAAATAAAATCAAACTTAATAGCAAAATAAATACAATTGCACGAAAAAAACAGTCAGTTGAGATTACCCATTCTGGTCGCATGGAAGAGTTTGATTATCTTTTTTTAGCATGCCACAGTGATGAGGCACTACAGCTTTTAGAGGACCCTAACGCTTTAGAAAAAAAAATTCTGAGAGCGATACCGTTTACAGAAAACAATATCGTATTGCATACGGATAGCTCCCTATTACCGAAAAAAAAGCTGTCTTGGGCTGCTTGGAACTATAATGTCGATAATGAAAAAAATACACCTATCCAGCTCACTTATAATATGAATATTTTGCAAAATATAAAAACAAATGAGCCAATACTGGTTTCACTCAACGCAAACGAGCAAATAAACACAGATAAAATTATCAAAAAAATCACCTATCAGCACCCGTGCTTTGGCATGGAATCTATTCCGGCCCAAGCACAAAAGGATAAAATTTCAGGGGTGAATAGAACGTTTTATGCGGGAGCGTATTGGGGAAATGGCTTTCATGAGGATGGCGTTAAAAGCGCTCATGATGCCGTTAACACTTTTCGAAAGATGGTCTCTTAGCTATGCATTCAATTTTTAAAGGCCAAGTGACGCATAATAGACTTAAGCCAAAAAAACATTTTTTTAAATATGATGTCAGTTATTTATTCCTTGACCTTGAGGAGATTCAAACAGCCTTCAGTAAAAATCTTTTTTGGAGTAACGAGAGGTTTAATCTCGCTTCATTTCATCGCAAAGATTATCTGGGCGTAGAAAAAGAAACATTGATCAATGCCGCAAAGAAATTGGTCAAGAAAGAAATTGGTGTGGAGATTACAGGTAAAGTATTTCTCCTGACCACTGCACGATATTTTGGATTTTGCTTTAATCCGGTTAGCTTTTATTACTGCTATGATAAAGAAAAAAAACTCACAGCAATTATCTCTGACATCACAAACACTCCATGGAATGAAAAGCATGCCTACGTGCATGATTGCAGGGACCGAAAGTTCTCATCCGATGGGGTTAAATTTGAGAAGCGTTTTCATGTCTCCCCTTTTATGCCTATGGATATTAAGTACAAGTGGACTTTTACGGAACCAAGAGATTTTCTTTACATCTCAATGGACAACTTTGCTGGGAGTGAAAAAATCTTTAATGCTGGACTCAAACTCAAAAAACGAGCATGGAGCACTTGGGAATTGAATAAAATTTTATTTTTAACGCTGCCCATGTCAATTAAGGCTATCCTGCTTATTTATATCAATGCGTTTATTCTCTTTTTAAAAAGAGTTAAATTTTATCCCCATCCATAATGTTACGAGATCAGATCAATCTACTAGCAAAAAAAATTGTTACCAAACAATTATCTGCATTAAAACATGGTCAGTTAATTATCCATGAAGACAGCAAAAAAGTAAGTTATGGCCGTACCGGTAAGATTAAAGCTGAAATAAAAATAATAAATATAAACTTTTATTCATTTATTCTTTTTGGGGGCTCTATCGGTGCTGCTGAATCCTACATGCAGGGTGACTGGACAAGTAAAAATCTAACTGATGTCATTCGATTGATGTCCATTAACAGCAACACCATGGACAACCTTGAGCGCTCTTATAGATTACTCCTGCAACCTTTATTTAAGTTTATTCACTTTCTTAATAAAAATACTGTCACTGGTAGCAAAAAAAATATTGTCCGACATTATGACTTAAGTAATGAATTCTTTGCATTATTTCTTGATCAAAGAATGATGTATTCTGCAGCGATTTATCCAAATACTAAGTCTACATTAGAGCAAGCGGCAACCCATAAGATTAAAGTCATATGTGAAAAACTACGTTTAAAACCATCCGATCGACTCATCGAAATCGGCTCAGGCTGGGGTGGTTTTGCTATCTATGCTGCACAAAATTATGGTTGCCATGTCACCACAACAACTATATCCGAACAACAATACATTTATGTTAAGAATAAAATAAAGCAGCTAGGTCTCATAAAAAAAATTAAATTATTAAAAAAAGATTACCGACAGCTAAGCGGTAAATACAATAAAATAGTTTCAATTGAGATGATTGAGGCGGTTGGTCATCAATTCTATGATACTTACTTTGGAAAAATTTCAAACCTATTAACCGAGGACGGTGATGCAGTAATCCAAGCGATTACTATTCGCGACCAAAGATATCAGGAAGCACTAAAATCAGTGGATTTTATCCAAAAATATATTTTCCCCGGTAGCACAATCCCTTCTTTAAATAGTATACAAAATAGTCTAACTCGCTCCACAAATATGACCATATTTAATATCCAAGATATTGGTGATGATTACGCTAAAACTCTGAATGATTGGAAAAAAAGATTCACAAGTCAAAAAAAAGAAATCGCTAAACTGGGATTTGATGAGCACTTTATGCGAATGTGGTTTTTTTATTTTTGTTATTGTGAGGGAGGGTTTAAAGAAAAAGTAATCAGCGATATTCATCTTCATATCACAAAACCTCTTTATCGCAATTAACATGGATCATTTAAAAAAAGCCAAAGAATTAGAAAGTCAGGGTCACTATAACGAAGCAATACAAGAGCTCCAAAAAGCTTTTCAACTCAACCCTAAGAACTATTTTATCCAAGTTGAGATCGGTAATCTGTATGCCTTAACAAATAATTATGAGGAGGCAGCGGGTTATTTTAGACGATCGCATCGTTATTTTTCTGACAATGTCGACATCAAAAATGGGCTCATTTTTTGCTTAAATGCTATTGGTAATCAATATCAAAATGAGAAGAAACTTGACCTTGCTGAGGCAGCTTTTGAGGAAGCGCTGAGCATTGATGATATGCGAGCAGATATTTTATATAACGCTGCAAATGCAAGTTTCGCAAGAAAAAACTTTAGCAAGGCTCTGTTGCTTTATCAAAAGTCACTTGCGATTGAGAAAAATGCAGATACCCATAATAACCTTGCTAATACCTATCGAAATCTTGGCCGTTTAGATAAAGCTCATCAGCATTACCAAGAGGCTTTTGCGTTAGAAAAAACCCCCTACACTCTTGTTGAATTGACGCATCTAAAACAAAATATTTGCGCGTGGGATGATCTGGCTATGTATCAATCTATGGTGGCAGAGTATGTGGAGAGTCAAAAGGGCAAAATCTCTCCATTTACCGTCCTTTCCATGCCAAATTTTAACCCTTCGCTGCAATTGCATACAGCTAGTTTGTGGGCGCAACAGTTCGAATTACCAGCATTTAGCAAACAACACAATGCAAAGAACGCTAAACCGGTAATTGGTTACCTCTCAGCAGATTTTAGAAAGCACCCCTTATATTCACTGATCTATGATGTTCTCATGGCTCATGACAATGAAAATTTCATAATTAAACTTTTTTATTCCGGCAATGAGGAGGACTCTGATGAGTATAGAAAATTTAAGGCACTCCCCGTTGCCTTTCATGAGGTGGTTAACCATACAGATCTTGAGCTAGCTTCACTCATTGATAGTGAAAATATTGATATCCTCGTTGATCTTTCTGGTTTTACAAAAAATAGTCGCTCCATGATTGCTGCGATGCGTCCCGCTAGACATCATGTCAATTGGTTAGGCTTTGCGGGCTCTATGGGTTTTTATAACAGCAAACCATTATTTGATTATATTATTGCGGACAACTATATTATTCCCAATGGTGATGAAAAAAATTATGCGGAAAAAGTATTAAAAATTGAGGGGTGCTATCAACCTAATGTAGCGTGTCGATCTGAATTTCATCCGGTTAAAAAGAAAGATTATGGGTTTGCCGATGATGATTTTATTTTTGCATCATTTGGGCAATCAATAAAGATTAGTCAACAACGTTTTGATTCATGGCTTAAGATACTAAATGGTGTCCCCAACAGCAAACTATGGTTGCTCGAGTCTAATTCTGATTGCGCTGATAACCTATGGGAATATTCCGAAAAGCGTGGAATTGCTGCTGAGAGAATACGCTTTGCACCCAAAGTGTCTTTTGAGGATCACATGAACCGACATCAGGTGATAGATTTATTTCTTGATACCTTCCCCTATAACGCGCATACCTCAGCCAGTGATGCCCTGTGGGCATCTTGCCCAATACTAACAACTTCTGGCTCTACCTTTGCGAGTCGAGTGGCAGGATCAATTTTAATGTCATTTGGTTGCGGAGAATTAATATGCAAGACGGAGGAGGACTATACCAATAAAGCGATTTATTATGCTCATCACCCTGAGGAGCTGAAAAAATTAAACATTAAAATAAATGAAAGAAAAACAAGCTCATCGCTATTTGAACCAAAAATATTCACTAAACGCTTAGAGAATATTTACCATTCAATCCTGTCGGGTTGATATTAGAATTCCTGTAACAATAAATACCCCCCCTAGTAAATCTTTTAGGTTAATTACTTCATTCGCAAGGAAGTAAGCTGAAATGCCGGCAACAATTATCTCAAATAAAAATATAGGGCTTGCTTTAACGGCTGGGACTAATGTCAGTCCATGCTGAACCACCAGGGTTGTAATAACAAGAGTGAGTGATATCAGACCAATCAATAAAAGACTTGGTGTTAGTGAATAAGATGGCGTAAAGTCAAGCTGAAAGAAAAAAAGGACAGTGATTGCCATTAAAACCACCCCTGACCATATCGCATAGGATTTTTCTTGTACTGAAAGATGCTTGTAAAATCTTGCCATGACGTTCGTCATTGCAAAGCCAATACCAGCTATGATAGCGTAGGTATCGCTCAGATTTAGCGGCTGTCTAAAGAGATCTTCATGCCATAAAATGATTAAAGCTCCTAATAAAGCCAGCATGGCGGCAAAAATATTTTTTTTGAAAATCTTTTCCTTTAAAAGATAAAATGACATTGGAATGGTCCATATGGGTGACAAGAAAAACAGGAGCATTACCCTAACAATCTCACCACTGATAACAGCGAGCACATAGGCAATGTTGGTTATTCCCCCAATACAGGCATAGATCCAAAATTCTTTCTTATAGAAAGAACCTAAATTTTTTAACTGGTAAAAAAAAGACGCCAGTATCAATGCCCCAATGAAGCTGTATAAACTTGCATGGACACCACTGATGCCATTTTCATCTAGCAACCGATAGGGATACCATAAAAGCCCCCAAGTGAGAGTTCCAAAAAGCAAACAGAAGATGCCTTGCAATGAGCTCATTTATAATCTAAGAATCTTGCAACTTTATTCTTAATGATATTTTTTATATTTTTATCAAAAGGATCGATGACCTCTAATTGCTGCATCTGACGTAACCAAGTAATCTGCCTTTTGGCAAGCTGCCTTGTGGCGAAAATAATTTTATCCTTCAAGTCAGTTTTTGTTATTTCGTTTTTGAGATAAAGAAAAATCTGTTTATAGCCAACACAACGAATAGATGGGTATGAATTATCTAAATCAGGATAAAGTTTTAGGATATTTTTTACCTCCTCAATAAAGTTGTCATCAAGCATGCGATCGACTCGCAAGGCTATGCGCTCATGCAATCTAACCCTATCATTAGGTAAAAGCGCAAGCTTCAAGATACCCTTATTTTCTTTTGGCTGAGTATGATTTTTATGAAAAAAAGTGATTGGGTGTCCCGATAGATGAAAAACTTCTAGTGCCCTCAAGATTCTTTGTGTATCTGAGGCGTTAATTTTTTTTGCATAGACGGAATCAACATTACTTAATTTTTCGTACAGCGTCTGCAAACCCTCTTCTAGCAATAAATTATTAACGTACGCCCTGCTCTCAGGGGTTGATGCAGGAAGATCATTCATCGGATTGAAGATGGCATTAAAATACATCATTGTTCCGCCAACAAGAAGTGGTGAATTACCGTTAGCATAAATCTCATTTTTATGCTTTTTATAGTCATTAATAAATTGAGCGGCAGAGTATGTTTGGTTTGGATCTATGATGTCGATTAGGCGGTGTGGGTATTTTATTTGATCATCCCTAGAAAGCTTCGCTGAACCAATATCAAAATGTCGGTAAATCTGAGCAGAATCAACACTAATAATTTCAAGTGGAAAGTTACGCAAACAGTCCATGGCGAGCTCAGTCTTTCCAGTCGCGGTAGGTCCAAGTATAAAAACTTCTTGTTTTGTAGATGCCAAACTAGCGTTTTTCCAAGTAGAAGGCGATAGATGGTTGCGTATTAATATAATTCTTGATACCTGATAGGATACTTTTGGCTAATTTATTTTGGAATGCAGTTGATCGAAGGTTTTTTTCCTCCTCCGGGTTACTGATAAATGCTGTCTCAATCAAAATTGAGGGGATATCTGGCGCCTTTAGGACGGCAAAACCTGCTTGCTCAACGTATTTTTTATGAAGGTTATTTACTTTCTTAATCTCTAATAACACTTGTTTACCTAAACGTAGGCTGTCATTAATCGTGGCCGATTGTGAGAGATCAAGCAAAGTCTTCGCCAAAATAGGATCCTTGTCGTCAATGCTAACCCCTCCAATTAAGTCAGCTTCATTTTCTTGATTCGCTAAGAATTTTGCAAAAGCGCTAGACGCTCCTCGGTCTGATAAAGCATAAACTCCTGAGCCACTGACACTCCTCTTTCGAAATGCATCCGCATGTATTGAAACAAAAATATCTGCTTTCGCAGCACGAGCCTTTTTAACCCTTGTAGCAAGCGGAACAAAATAATCACCATTACGAATTAAGACGGCTTTCATATTTGGCTCAGCATCTATCAATTTCTTTAGTTTCTTTGATATCTGCATAACTACAACCTTCTCCTTTGTTCCGCGTTTGCCAAGTGCTCCGGGATCTTCACCCCCATGACCGGGGTCAATTGCAACAATAATTGGCTGTGGTTTTGGCTGCTTATTAATGCCCTTCTGTTTTTGGGCCTCAGATTCTGGCGCCACATTTTCTGAGGGTTTTTGATACGTTTCATCCTCGAGTTGCTGAAGAAGTGATGCAAGCGCATCATAGTTATCAGGATAAACATCTATGACTAAACGATGCTTGTAAGGTGTTATTGGCGCAAGAGCAAAAATCTTTACTTTTGCCGTTCCTTTTAAATCAATAACAATTCTGGATACCTCAGGATTAAATTGTCCTATCCTGATACTTCTGATACTTGGGTCCTCAACTTTTACCTCGGTCGGTAAGTTTTTGAGTGCATGACCTATAGGTATATTTTTTAAATCGACAACAATTCGCTCTGGATTTTGCAGGATCATTTGTTCGTATTTAATTATACTTTCTGATTCTAGGGTAATTCTTGTGTATTCGGGCGATGGCCAAATACGTGTTGCTATAACCTCACCGGCTGCATAAGTAAAAGTAGGTAGCGACAATAAAAATAACAGTACACTTAACCTAAGCAATCTATACATTCGTCCCCTCGCTTGGATTGGCTCGTGATCTTTAAATTTCTTGACATATCATTGTGATGAAAAAAGTGTAAGTATAAATCAGGTTTTGGTAGTATCTTACTGGCCATTTCAGGCCATTCGATTATTGTGACACTATGGTTATTGATAAATTCACTAAAACCGGCATCTTCCCATTCTTGTGATGATTTAAAGCGATAAAGATCAAAATGATTGATGGTAAGGCTAAGCTCATATTGTTCGAACAAACTGTAAGTTGGGCTCTTTACTCTTCCATTAAAACCTAATCCCTTCATAATGGCTCTCACACAAGCTGTTTTCCCACTCCCTAAGTCCCCTCTAAAGTAAAATAAATCACCTGGCTTTAAAAGGTGGCTAATTTTTTCTCCAAAATGATTCGTCGCCTCGATACTCTCTAGGAATATTGTTTTTTCCATTGCCATATAATTAGTTTATTATTTTTTCCTATGAATGATAAATTAAAGTTACATGATTTAAAGAAAAAAATTAAATTATGGGGAAAAGATATCGGTTTTAATGCAATTGGCATTGCAGATACCGATCTTGGTGCGCAGAAAAAAAATTATCATGCTTGGTTAAAGAATGATTTTCACGGAGAGATGGGCTTTCTTGAAAAACACAAAGAATTAAAGTTTTATCCAAAACAACTTTTTCAAGGGACAAAAACGATCATCTCATGCCGATTAGATTATCTACCCATGCAAGAAAATATGTTACAAGCCTTAAGAAAGAAAAAACAGGCCTATATCTCGCGCTATGCTCTTGGTCGTGATTACCATAAAGTTTTAAAGAAAAAATTAAAGCAACTCTGCCAAAAGATTGAAACTGAGGTTAATGATCCCACCTTAAAAATGCGTATTTTTACTGACAGCGCTCCCGTTTTAGAAGTTGAAATTGCCAACAAATCAGGGTTAGGTTGGCGTGGCAAGCACACATTATTGTTGAATCGTGAGCATGGGTCATGGTTTTTTTTAGGGGAAATATATATTAGCCTCAATCTTCCAGTTGACACCCCTGCTTCGGCTCATTGTGGGAGTTGTTCAGCGTGTATTGATATATGTCCAACAAAAGCAATAATTGCACCATACAAACTTGATGCGAGACGTTGCATTTCCTACCTTACTATTGAGCATAAAAGCAGTATTCCGTTAGAGTTTAGAAAGGCTATTGGTAACAGAATATATGGCTGTGACGACTGTCAAATTATATGTCCATGGAATAAATATTCCCAAATCACAAAAGAACAAGATTTTCATGTCAGAAACAATTTACACCAGCTCAGCTTGGAGGAATGTTTCAAAATGAGTGAGGAGGAATTCAAGCAGTTATTTGCCGGAAGTGCAATTTATAGAATTGGTCATGAGCGATGGCTCAGAAATGTCGCGGTTGCACTAGGGAATATTCCGAAATCCAAAACAATACTCGAACTACTAAAAAGCCGTGTGACTCTTAGCTCTCCTATGGTGAAAGAGCATATTTTATGGGCGATTGAGCAACATAAATAAGTAAAATTTAACAATAGTTTGCTACAATAGCGGTTCTAAAAATTAATACATAACAAACGTACCTGAATGACGGAAATAACAGACAGTAAGGCTTGGAAAAAACTAGTCGAGCACCAAAAATCCATTCAAGCAACCCACATGCGAGATCTTTTTAATCAAGATCCCAATCGTTTTGATAATTTTCACCTTAATTTCCAAGACCTCATTGTTGATTTTTCAAAGAATAAAATTAATAACCACACATTAAAACTCTTAATGGATTTGGCAAGGGAGGCGAAATTAGATGATTGGCGGACAAAGCTTTTTAAGGGCGAGAAGATAAACTTTACCGAAAATCGGGCAGCACTTCACACAGCTCTTAGAAATCAATCAAATCACCCTATCATGATTGATGGTGAGGACGTTATGCCAAAAGTTAACAACGTTCTCGATAAAATGGCGAAATTTTCGGAGGACTTGAGAAATGGGGATTGGAAGGGTTATTCAGGCAAACGAATTGACACTATCGTCAACATTGGCATTGGTGGATCAGACCTTGGCCCTGCAATGGTGTGCAAGGCCCTTAAATCATTCGGTCACCCTAACTTAAAGCCAATTTTCGTATCAAATGTCGATGGCGCTGACATTTCTCAGGCTTTAGAGCAATGTGATCCAGAAACAACACTATTTATTGTCGCCTCCAAAACCTTTACCACTCAGGAGACAATGGCAAATGCATCAACGGCTCGTCAGTGGCTCCTTAATCATTTTCAAGGTAACACCGCTTCAATCAAATCTCACTTTGTTGCTGTGTCAACCAATGCCCGGGTTGTTAACGAATTTGGAATCGACACAGAAAATATGTTTGAATTTTGGGATTGGGTTGGAGGTAGATACTCACTTTGGTCAGCAATTGGTTTATCAATCGCTGTTTACCTAGGCATGGATCACTACAGGAAACTTTTGGCAGGTGCGCACGAAATTGACCAGCATTTTCTAGAAACGCCCCTTGAAAAAAACATTCCCGTCATACTGGCCATGATTGGCGTCTGGTACATTAACTTTTTTAATTACAACACCCATGCAATATTGCCTTACGATCAGGGGCTTTCCTTATTGCCACCTTACTTGCAACAGGCAGACATGGAGAGTAATGGTAAGTTTGTTAGCAGAGACGATGAATATGTATCCCTGCATACTGGTCCAATTGTCTGGGGCGAATCTGGCACAAATGGGCAGCATGCTTTTTACCAACTTATTCACCAAGGTCAGGATATTATCCCTTCTGATTTTATAATACCCATGCGTTCGCAATACCATCCTAACAGCGAAGCGGATCTGCATCATAAAATTTTATTTTCAAATTTTATAGCGCAAACCCGTGCGCTGATGATGGGTAAAACCGAGAACGAAGTACGTAGAGAAATGTTTCCAACTGATGAAAGCTATGGGAAGCTAGAGCATTTGGTTAGGCACAAGTCATTCCTAGGGGACCGTCCATCAAACTCAATTATCTTTAATGAGCTTGATCCAAAAACATTAGGCCGTCTGCTGGCAATTTATGAGCACAAAATCTTTGTTCAGGGAGTGGTCTGGAATATTAATTCGTTTGACCAGTGGGGCGTTGAGTACGGAAAACAGATTGCCAGCATGGTGCTACCTGAATTAAGCACGACTCGCGCAACCGAGGCCTTCGATTCCTCTACTAATAACCTAATAAATAACTTTAAAAAAAATACTTAAATTACTAATTTAAATAGTAATTATTATTTAGTGTTTTAATTAATGTGTTTTCAAATGCCATCCCAATACCTGCACCTAATTGTTTCGCAAAACGGTCAGCAAAAGATTCGTAGGTGGTGAAATCAACAATATTTTCAAAGCCAACGACCTCTTTTGCTACAAAATCAACGTTACCCATGCGGTCAGCCAAACCTAGGGTAATTGCACGCTCACCGTTCCAAAATAAGCCGGAAAATACATCCTCGCTAGAAGACAGTTTATCGCCTCTACCCTGCTTCACAACACCAATAAATTGTTGGTGTACCTCTGCTAAGAGTTGCTCTAGGTGCTCTTGATGTTTTGGGTTTAAGGGCAAAAAGGGATCTAACATCGCTTTGTCTTTGCCAGCAGTAATCAATCTCCTGTCGATATCAAGATTTGCTATAGCTCGATCAAAACCAAACTGATCTAGCCTGACACCAATCGAGCCGATAATACTTGCCTTATCGACAAAGATTTCATCAGACGCTACAGCGATGTAATATGCCCCTGACGCACAGATGTCCTCGACAACAGCGTAGACCGGAATATCGGGCCTCAAGCCTCTGTATCTCCTGATCTCATCATTAATCATGCCGGATTGCACGGGACTGCCGCCTGGGCTATTGATTGAAAGGATAATGGCCTTAGTACCTGGATTAGCATAAGCATTTTTAAGGCTGGACTTTACGTCCCTTGCGTTAATTTCCATCTGATCGCTAATAATTCCATTCATGTTTATCAAGGCCGTAAATTCGCCTGTTGCATCATCAGAAGGAGCACTGCCGCGCGTAAAAATAATCAGGAGTATGAACAGATAAATGAAGGTTAGAGATTTGAAAAAAATTCCCCAACGACGACTTCGCCTTTGCTCAATGAATGCCGCCTCGGCAAACTTACTCATTACCTTTTGATCGTCGTTATTCTTTTTTTGTTCTGCCACGGCTTTTAAACTCCTAGATTAATTATTATGTTGTTATCGTTTTCAGTATATGCAATTTTTTTTAAGTATGCACCCTGACATGGTCCGGCAATACACAAACCCGAATCAGGTTCATAGATTGCTCCATGGGTTGCGCAAACGATATACTTTTTTTCTTCCTCAAAAAAATCATTCTCCTGCCAATCCAATTCAACATCTAAGTGCTGGCATTCGTTTAAATAAACGAAATATTTTTGATCTTTCTTAACGACGAAACCGGAGCGTTTTCTTTGATCAAGCTCAAAATAAAATTTAACTGTCGATGGATCATCGTTAAACTGATCTTTTGAAATTTTAATAAAATTATCCATTTAATCTCAACCAATCAAATAATTCATGTGGGTTATGTAAGATTTTTTTTGGGGAAAAACTTTTAAGGTTTTCGGGTTCCTGAGAGCCATAAGCAACGGCCACCGAATCAATACCCGCGTTTATTGCCATCTCAAGATCATAGCTTGAATCACCGACCATAAGTGTGTTCTCTTTTTCGATAAAAAGTTGCTCCATGATTTCATTGGCCATTTGCGGATGTGGTTTTGAAAAACATTCATCCATAGTTTTGGTCACAGAAAAAAAATCTGTCAGCCTTGACTTCCGCAAGGCATTATCCAGTCCCCTTCTGCTTTTTCCAGTGGCCACAGCGAGTTTATAGCCGTGCTGATGTAACATTTTAATGCCGCTCTCAACACCGTCAAAAAGCGTTATATCGTCAACCATAGCCAGGTAAGCTTCCCTGAATTGTTCTTGCAGAGCTGCCCTCTTATTTTCGGGCAATGCATCAAATAATTTCATAAAAGCCTCATCCAAACCCAAACCAATAATCGATCGCATCTCTTTCTCAGA
>Ga0255758_10003289_pt1 | contig 14360 bp, 19 predicted proteins | sample 011ome_24_FD_179958 | JGI IMG/M metagenome (GOLD analysis project Ga0255758, IMG submission 179958) | Coastal salt marsh microbial communities from the Groves Creek Marsh, Skidaway Island, Georgia - 011513CT metaG (version 2) | ecosystem: Environmental > Aquatic > Marine > Intertidal zone >...
TAACAAGTCTATAAGAAACTTTTTACGATTAGCATCAGTAGCAGTTAAAAAATTCAAACTTGCGTTTGTATTTTGGTAAACTACCTGAGAGAATGTTTTGAAATCAATTCCAAGAACTTCTTGTATGCTTTTATAAGTATTGGTAGCCGTATGACTACCAATATCTTCTCCGTTCTTTAGAAACTTTACTTTAAGCGAAGACTTACGCTGAAGGTCTATTTCGTACTCATCTCCACCCTTCGAAAATGAAAGATAGATTGAGTATCCATTATTCAATTCTCGATTTGGAATATCGGCTTTCTTTATTCCTTTTGAGTTTTTATTAAATAACACTTCTTCCAGTATAAGAGGAATAGATGATTTACCAACACCATTACTGCCCAGAATCTGAGTTAGTTTGGTATCAGAAAGATCGAGTCCATTGCTTTCCCCATAAGAGAAGCAATTACTCCATTTCAAAGTTTTTAGCGTAATCATTAAATATTCCTAATATGTCTGGTATTTTTTCATCATGTATCTCTAGTACATACATTAGATACTCTACTAATTCTTCTCCGATTGTAAGCTCTTTATCTAGTACAAGAGTAGCTTCAGAACTTCTTCTTACAACCTTCTTATCAAGAAGTTCAGTAGAGGTTACTTTTGCAAGATCCCCGAGGTCTCCTTCTAGCTCATATATAACATGATCGTATAGACCATTTATCATATCAGCGGGGTCACTCACTGTCTTGCGAAGTAGTTGTGGAAGCTCCAACTCATTCCAAACCCATTCCCAATATTCTGTATCTATAGTGATTATTCCCGTCCCTACTTTAGAACGATGGAAACTAGTTGTCATAGGACTACCAGGGTACACTATATTTTGTTGGCAGTTTGAGTGAGAATGTAAATCCCCCGCAAAAACTATTGGAAATCGTTTAAATCTATCTAAATCAACCTCTGGAGTAACGTGAGGAGGTATTTCTCCGCGTACATGAGTAAACACTGGGAAAGACTTATTTAGCATTTCTATAGAGCTTTTCTTGTGTAAATCACAATAAGGCAAAATACTAAAGCCTCTCTCGTCCTCGAAAGCTTCATCTATCACATAGACTAAAGGGTTGAGCGAGTTAGTAACTTCTTTTAAGGCTGTGAAAAACGTTTTATTCTTTTTCGTAGCCTCATGATTACCGTCATAGATAATCGTTTCTATATTACACCCCTTTACAAAGGTAAAATATAGTTCTAGTTCTTCTATTGTTGGTACTCTGTCGAATAGGTCGCCGCCAATAATATGCAAATCAGCATCGTCTTCCAAGATATGAATCTGGTGGAAGAATGAATCATAGCGAGCACGCGCCCAATTAATGGGCACGTTTTTCTGACCTAATTTAATATGCCAATCGGCAGAGAATAGAATTTTCATTAGGCAACATCAAACTCATCTTTAATACTTTCATCAGTATTAGAGTCTGCTCCAGCTCCGCCTACCATAATTCTCTCAAGAAGTTCTTTTTGAGCATCTGGAGTAGGTCGGGTCAGAAGCTCGTCAATAGGAGTAGCAGCCGCTACAACTTCTTTCTCGTCGTCTGTTAGGGAGCGAATAGCTTTCTGACACTTTAAGGTTTGAAGAGTGTACTCAACATTGTATACGTTAGGCCCAGTCTTAACACGCTTAAAGTGAATGTCCCAACCTGCTTCAATGTCAGTAGGATCGCCCAAATCTTCAGCGGCTACAAGAATCTGATCCATCAATTTTTTCTTTAGATTAAATACTTTAGCTTTACCATCAGCAGGATCTATACACTGCACAGAGTAAGACCAGCCACACTTCAAATCGGGAAAGAATTCACGAACCCAATCTTTTTCTTGGTTTACAAAAGCTTCTTTTTCTCGGTCAAAAGATAAGCACTCCATAGGAATGTTTTTATCGTTTTCGCCTTTTACCCAATAGATATATCGAGGTAGAAGATCGCCGAAAAGACGAACACAGTTGTCTCCGTTTTTATAAGTGTACTGCTCTAAAGAGCTTTTCTTAGCTCCTCCAGCTGATGAAGTAAATTTAATACCCATAGTTTTTCCTTTTAGTGAGTGACTTCTTCCCAGCAGAAGTATATAGTATCTTCTACTCGGGTAAGTAGTCTGTGGTTGTCAATAAGTTCAGCAGAAACAGGCGATAATAGCATGTCTAAGCTGCGTTTTCCTGTGGCTTGATATTCAGCATAGCTGCGAAAACTAGCGAGTGCCACATACTGTGCTAGTTCCGTGTCACCATACGTTCTACGATTGGTGATAATCTTTTCTGGATGCAATAGAAAGCTATCGCCTGACCAGTCTTTCTGAGCCAAGCTATAAATAGAGTCAGACCGATTTCTCGGTAAAGTGGGGTATGTTATATACGCGATTAATGTAACTATATCAGAAGATTTTCCTTCTGTATACCGATACATTTTTGCCCAATTATAAAAAATCACTATTATTTCTCGAAGTCAGACCGTATATTATACAGGAAACATCTTCTTTTGTCAAGAATTATTTTTCTCAGATATCCTTTTAATAAAATAACTTTTACTAAATTCGTCAGAAAAGTTTACGCAGTACGTAAAATTTTTAGCCCCGGTGTAAAAATAGTCTTTAACCCTATACAAAGCTTTCAACTTATCCGGATGGGAGGATCGAAAATCTTGCTCCCAAAGGCGATAATCTCTATCCCAGGTAAAACTTTCAGTTGTTTCCAGCCAAACAGAAACTCTCCTATTACCATAAAACTTGTGAGCTAAGCTAAAAGCAGCATTAACTCTAGAAAACCTTAATTTATGGGTATTACCATACGGCTCTTTATTAGTAAACTTATAATTTTTAGATAACCAAATATCTCCATCAAAAACCCAAATTATAGAGTACCCCATTTTAAGCCATGCATCAGTTCTTTCTACCATGTCATCGTAGGACATCTTAGAGTGTTGTATTTCTATAACCCTTTTTATATTCTCCTTGAGACAATCAGCTCTTCTAATGGTATTATCGTGATCTCTTCTTCCAACCTCTAATTGAAACCCTTTATTTTGAAACTCTTCTTGCCACTGCATATGCCAGGCTGTCATTCCCTCCTTTTTCTCTAAATTTTTTCCGTTGCTGTTTTTTACTCTCCAATGAGGTATGATTAATGATCCCACAACAGAGAGATAGTCTATACCGAAATCATCTCTTGCGTATTGTTGTTTCTTTGTAGGATATAATTCATTTCCCTCATTATATATAAGTAAAGCCATATTATGCCTCCTTAAAGGACACACTATACTGTTGCTGTAAGTAGTGTCCTAAGCGTAATTTTGCTTGCTTCTCAGCAGTCTTGCCTTTTAGGTTTATGTCTACAACTACAGGGTCTTTCTTTCCTGGATATTCTCTAATAACTCGTCCTACTAACTGAGTTAACAGAGGTGTGTTGTTCACTGGAGTGGCGAGTATTAGACAGCTAAGCGGATTAACACTAATACCTTCTGAGAAAATACTTTGAGTCCCTAAAAGAATGTCTACTTTTCCACTTTGAACTCGTTCTATTTTCTTATCTCTCTCAGCGAGAGGCACCTCTCCAGTAATCAATTCACAATGTTCTCCTAAAGTTTCTTTCACTCTTTTCAGAAAATATACTCTATCTGAAAGAAGTAACACTTTATGACCCTTTTTCCTGTATGCTGCTGCCAAAAAACATATAAGTTTTCCGTACTCTTCTTGGCTTACCAAATCATTAATTCGATTAGCCCAAGGTATTTTAGCACCGTCCATAAAACGTATTTTAGTTTGAATTACGTCTATAGAGGGTTGCATGTAGTTTTCTTTGGGTGGAGTAAATCTCTTATGTCCAAAGTAGTCAGGCATCATTACATGCCTCCCATCTTTTCTTTCCACCGTACCGGATAAGCCTATTTTATATCGAGCGTAGCTAGAGTCTACTAGTCGATTAAATGTATTTGCTGGTATATGGTGACACTCATCTACAATTAGCGTTCCGAAAGTTTTAGTAATCTGTTCTTTGATTTTATACAAAGTCTGCACATTACCGACAACAATCGGAGCACTAATATTGTATTTTCCTGACCCTATAACACCAGGCTCTATGCCAAAGACTTTTCTTATCTCTTTCTCCCACTGAGTTCTTAGTGCTACAGTGTGTGTAATGATTAGAGTCTTTTGCTTTAGCTTTCCGGCGATTGCGAGCGCTGTGAAAGTCTTTCCCCAAGATACAAAAGCATTGATAACAGCATTGTCGTCAAGCTGGTCATAGACTTCTTTCTGGCTTTCTCTTAGGTCAAACCTAAACTCAGGAAAGTCTACAGGAACTTCTATTCTTTTATCTTTGATTTCATATCCTGGAGGAATAAGATCGGTTCTTCCAACAGGTATAGATATAAGATTGCTCTTTATTTTCCTCAAATTCTTTATATACTGAGGAGGAACATCTCTTCTATAGCTCTCTATTTTATATGTGAGTGCCTTATCAATATCCGCGAAGGCGGAAGGCTCTATGTCCATATAAATTCTGTTGGAAATGACCGCTTTCAAGTTTTAGTCCACATCTCGTCTTTTAAATTTCTTTCTTGTCTTTCTTTTCTTAGGGATACTTGAAAGTTTTCTACGTCAACTAATCTTCGTTGTAGCATTTCTACCCTACTTAGTAGTTGATCGAACTTACGTTCTAATCCCTCCATCTCTATATTGCTTTTCATTGTACACCTTCTTTGTATTTTTGTACCAAGTAGTTTTTTACAAAATCACTCCTTACAATATCATTAATCCCAAATTCAATAAAATCAAACTCATCCATATTTTTGATAATTTGTATAAAGTCTTTTAAACCACTATTTCGTAAATCTGTTTGGAAAAAGTCTCCACAAAAGATAATTCTACAGTTTTGCCCGACTCTTGTAATAATGCTATCAAGTTCATGAAAAGTCATATTCTGACATTCATCTACGATTACAACTGAATCGGAAAAAGTAGTTCCACGAATATAAGAAGTGGTTAAAAAATTTATAATCCCCTTTTGTTTCATCTGTCCGTAAGGATTGTCTCCTCTAGAAAATAACTCTGACATAATACTAACATAAGGATTTTCATAGACTTTAGACTTTTCATCTTCTGTTCCTGGAAGAAACCCCATCTCTCTAGTAGGTACGGCACTCCGAACCAGTAGAATTTTATTATATAAGTCTTTTTGTAGATCGTCTAAAGCAAGATACAGAGAGATATAAGTTTTCCCAGTTCCTGCACATCCATGAAGCATTAAATGCTTATCAGACTCAAATACATCTAACTGACTCTTTGTCAGCGGTTCAATTTCTTTTAAGTAAAAATTAAGGCTGGACAGTACGTCCTTTTTCCTTCTTGGCATTAAATTTTCCTTTTTGCATTTGGTTCCCTATTTTCAGAGAAACTATACAATAGCCAGGGGTGCTCATCTATATAAAGAATTTGCGCCCACTCTTTTCCTAAAGGAGGTCTACTAATCGCGAACGGAAAGTTTACCTCACTAACCCAAACAATAGTATGAGTATCTTTTAACTCTTTTTTCTTTATCTTTCGACTTATGAGAGTTGCAAACTTTGTTTTTTCATAAGAGAAAGGATTACCCTCGTTATCTATGAGATAGGGAGGGTTTTCCTTTACAAGGTCTAAAAATGTCTCATAAGTTTTAGATAGCTTCTTTAGCTTGTGTGGCGTTTGAAGCCTTCTTTTTCCTATAGTATCTCCAGACTGGTTTTTATCGTCTACTACTAGCTCGTCCAAAAGAAGAAGTCCGTCTCTCAGGTAAAAATCTTCACTAGGAAGCGCATACACGGGAAATTTTATTCTTCTCAGTATCTCCTTAAACGTTAAAGAGATAACCATATTTTTTCTCGAACTTGCCCATAGAGTAGTCCTCTCCAACTTCAAAATCACATCCTATAGGAGCACCGGAAATATAAATACCCCTGTCTTTTTGAATCTCTCGCCTAAGAATTTCTGAGTATTCATCGATTTCATCCAAAGGTACTTCTGCGAGAACAGAGTCGTGTACCAGAGCGAAAATTTTACTTTTCATTCCTTTCTGCTTTATGCGAAAATGAGCTTCTGTAGCACCGATAAGATTAATATCCGAAGCGGCAGATTGCACCAAGAAATTAAGTCCTGAGCGAACAGCATGACCCTGTACTCCTTTATTATCAGAGTTTACGTCGGGTAAAAGTCTTCTTCTACCAAAGTGTGAATACGTCCGTCCTCTGTCGATTATAAGTTTTTTCTGGGTTTCAATCCACTCTTCAAGTTTCCAGAAAGCACCAAAGTATTCTTTGATAATCTGTCGAGCTTGTTCAACGGAAAGCTTTCCACCGTCTTTAGTAACTTGTTCACTAATCTTATGCGGGCCAGCACCGTACATAATACCGAAGGTTACCGCTTTTGCAGCCTGTCTATAGGTCGTGTACTTTTCTGCTACTTCCTCGATCGGACAATCTAAACGAAACACCTTGTGAGCAATCGTAGAGTGAAAGTTTCCTCCAGACCGGAATACGTCTTGGAGTTCGAGGTCATCGGAAAGCACCGCGGCCACATATACTTCGGCAGTAGTTAAATCCATTGCAACAATCTTGTGGCCTTCCGAAGCTCTGATACAACCTTTAACGATTGGATCGTCACGAGGTATTTGTTGCATATTCAGTTTACCGCTCGAAGAGAGGCGTCCTGAAGTCGTTCCATGCAAGTTGAAATTGGTCCGTAAGTGACCGTCCCTATCAAGCTGAGGAATAATCTTATCAAGATATGTATTCTTAATTTTAGTCTTTTTACGAACATCAAGAATAAGGCGAGGAATCTCATGCTGAAGTGAGAGCTTTTCCAGTACTTCAGAGTTTGTTGAGTGTTCTCCTTTTTCAGTTTTAATTCCTGTAGGGTTAAGACCGATATAGTCGAATAACAACTTACGAAGCTGCAATACACTATTCGGATTAAACTCTTTACCTTCATTAGCTTGAAATGCTTTTACAGCAGAATTTTCCTGCAAACTGTTTACTGCTGTATTAATTTCTTCCAACATTAAATCTTGACCTACAATTAAGCGGTCTTTACAAAAAGGAACTCCGTTATCCTGAACATCCATAAGAAACCTACATGCAGGCAGGAGTATATTCTTATAGACTCTCATTAGGCCTGCGTTTCCTTTCTTTAAAGCTGTTTCAAACTTCTCAAAAAGAATAAAAGTAACAGCGGCATCTATGGCAGCGTAGTCTTTCATTATATCAAAAGGAATCCACTCCCACTTGAAATCGTCTTTCAATACGTTACGCTGTTTTCTAAACTCATCCATCCAAGCATACATAGGCTTTTCGTAGTCACCATAATCTGTATGTTTCATGGCAAGCATTTTGAGCCCATGAGTTCCTGGATTTTCGTTTATCATATAGTGCATAAGCATTGTATCTTCGAAGTTTGGAATCGTTACATTGAAATGAAACTCAAACATCGGTATGTCAAACTTTGCATTATGAAACACCATTCTTTTCTTGTCAAAGAGCTCTTGCATTTTTTCTTCAGCTCGTTCGTCTAAACAGTCGGCATTGATATATGCTCCTGAGTCGTGCTCGTAAGAAAGGCTAATACCTAGAATATGTCCGTTACGAGGATATAGCCCTGTAGTTTCAGAGTCAATTCCTACAAAATCATACGGAGAATCAATGCACCGTTGGATATATTCTATAGCCTCTTCCGTATCTTCAATACCTAAAAACCTATCTCCGCTAATCTCAGCTTTCTTTTTCTCCCCAGAAATATAGCCGAGAATATTATTTTTAGCTGAATCCCACACTTGCTTTGCTTCAGGCTTGAAAGCTGCCATTGCAGGATTAATTGTAGGAAGAAACTTATCGTCTACTATTGTTCCGGCATACTGCATAACTTGAGTTACTTTAGTGTAAAACTTTAACGGTTCCGAGCCTACGAGAATAATCCACTTATAAGCATCAGGATTAAACTCTATATCTACATCTTTCTTTAACACTTTAGAGAGAGTAGAGTCAGAGGTTAGAGAAAAACGATCAAACTCAAACTCATTATCAAATAAGCGAATATAATCATTTTTACTAGGTTTTGTTTCGATTAAGGCTATTTCAGCCATATAGTTTTCTCCGTAATTCTGTAACTTCCGTTTGTGTTAGATCTCCAGGATCTCCTGATGGCAGCTTTACTGCCCTTACTGGAAAGTTTCCTGCAATCTTTTTAATTTGTTTTACCGCTTCATTGCCTGCTTTATCTGCGTCAAAAATAATATCAAGAGCACTTACCCCTGATATTTTTAGATTGTTTAGTTTTTCTTCGTTAAAATTCTTTGCTCCAAAACAACAAACGGCATTATCTAATCCTTTATCATGTAAGTTAAGCATATCATATATACCTTCTACTAGAATAGCTCGGCCCTGCAGTGGCCTAACCTGTGGGAATAAGGGTAGCTTCACTCCACTAGGGTAGAACATATACTTATTATCTAGTGTTCCTGTATCATCTCTACCCTGAAAAACCACTATTCTGCCACTAGGTTCTCTGATAGGGAAATTTATTCTGCCTATGAACTGTTTGGCATTGTGTCTAAATGCTTCAAATTTTCTATATGTCTCTGGAGAGATGTTTCTGTAATTTCCTATATACGGTTGATATCCGTCTGGCATGGATAATCCAATACTCGAAGAACGAATAGTCGTCATCAACCTTCTTAGCTTTTCTCTTCTTAGTTCTAGCTCACTATAGTCTACGTTATAGTGGCTAAATAAACTTCCTTTATATCCGCAAGAGAAACAATGAAAGATCCCTAGAACTTTATCAATTCGCATACTAGGATTACCATCATCGTGTTCAGGATTTAAACATCTAATGAGAATATCCTGACCAGCTAAACGGTAGTAAATACCTCTCTCTTCTAATAAATCAATTACTGCACTCACCAGTGATGCACCACGCCAGACATAATAAAGAAACAAGTAATAAAATTTACTCCTACAATTAGAGTTCTTAGTAATGTAATATAATTATCATAGGGCTCGGTTTTATCGTCAGAATACCCTCCTAAAGCATAAGTCCAAATAGTCCAAAGTTTTTTCATTATAACCCCGTAAATTCTGTGGGAGAATCGTCAATATCTTCATCTTCATCTTTAGGTATTTGACCAGGCTCAGGACCAATCTTTAAGCTAGTCCAGTCCATCTGAGAAGTAAAACTACGTTCCTCCGCATTTCTCATTTTAGCACAATTAAAACTTATTATGTTTCCTTCTTTATTATGGTTATCTAAAACATAAGCGGCATCCATAGAATCTAGGATGCCCTTTGAAAATCTCGCCTCTCCTGTATTGTCTATTTGATATGCACTTACCATAAGTACATCATATGCTTGAGCATACTCTTTTAGAGCTTTACTTACTTCTATTTGCTCAGTCCAATCATATTGACCCATACGAGGATTAAAGTTAGCGCTTCTCTTAACTTGATTAATGTAATCGACTATTACCATTTTAGGTTTTAGTCGGTTAATCTTTTTATCAAGCTCTGCTCTAATATTACCCAAAGTAAGAGAAGGACTATATATAATATCTAGTTGAGTCTCTCTCAAAGGGTAGCGAGATAAATCTAGGTGAAAAGCATCGAAGTCTCTAGTTTGTAAGTATTTTTGAAATACTCGCTCTCCATCCTCGTATCTTTTACTCCACCATTCAGCTACAGATTTCCATTCACCTATAGAAAGATTTCTTTTTCTAAGAGCTTCTTGAGGGACTCCCGTCGCAATAGAACAGCACCTCTGTAGTATTTCTCTGCCGGTCATTTCTATGGTGAAATACATGACAGAATTACCACTCTCGTAAGTATTGACTGCTAGATTAGCACAAGTGAAAGATTTACCCTTACCTTTAGGAGCGCCTATAGCAATATACTGTTTAGGCCCAAAAGTTTGAAGTCTATCAAACTCATGATGCAGCCCTAAAGATATATAGTTCTCTAAGGATTCTTTAGGTTCAAATAACGGCATTTTTTGCATATTTTCATCTACAGGTTTAAGGTCTACTTTTTGTTCAATATCTAAAACCATTTCTTGCAAATACTGTAAATTCTCCTCAGCAGCTTCTGTGGCTATAGTATTTGTAAGAAATTTTTCTAGGCCGTCCATTATTTCTATCTGAACGTATTCGTTTTTTAAGTATTCTAGTAAATTGTTCGCTTCTATCTCTAAGTCTTCGATTTTTTCTAAAGACATTAGTTTATTACGAACAGACGAGTCTCTAGCTTCTAGCTTGATATCGTCGAAGGTGGGAAGTCGATTGTATTCTTGAACAAATTTATCAATATATGTCCAGACACTCTCATATTCAGACGGAAAATAGTTTTTCTGGCAATTAGACCAAGTTTCTATATCGCTTTCTGCGATAATAGTCTTGAGTAGGGTTGATGCCAGATTCAATTACTTTCTCCATAGGATATTTTTAGCGATAAAAAGCCAGAGCGGAGCCGAAGCCCCGCCCCAGCCAGGGGGAACTAAGGATTAGCCTGCAGCTTTAGCTGCTTTGGCCGCACCGTCATAGTTAGAGGCAGTCAATCCACGACGAGTCAACATCGTTTTAACACCTCTAGCAGTTTTACCGATTTGGTCTGCAATCTCTTCTACAGTCAGAGCAGCTACATCAACACCTTCTAGAGGATCGACTCGGCTTGCAGCCTTGCTTTCCTTCTGTGCTGGGATAGCATCGATAGAGCCTTGACGTAAAAGTGACAACGCTTTTCCTCGAACTTGATTTACAGTACGCCCGAGAGCTTCTGCAATATCTTCCAGGAATGCGCCTTCGCCTGCCAAAGAGACAAACTGTGCTTCTTCTTCCTCAGAAAAAGTTCGTACAGCCTCTACTTTAGGAGCAGGCTTGACATGCTCAGTCAATTGCATTGACAACAGCTTGCCTTGGATTTGCTTAGAAGAAAACTCACCGTCTTCGAAAGCTTCTGCAATCTGACCGTAGGTGTAAACACCTGCATTGTCTACTACAAAAGAGCGAAGAGTGTTTTCTTGTGCTTCGCTAAAAGCGCGAGTAGTTACAGAAGCAGAAGACTCTACTTCATGACCCATCTTGCGCAGCTTTGAAGCTACAGAACGGGGAGAAGTTTCGAGCTGGTCAGCCGCTTCTACAACCGTTGAATATGAAATCGGAGACTCAGTGCCTACGAAATCTGTGAGAGCGGCAGTGCGCTCATCAGTCCACTTTGGAATTGCCATAAAATTAATTTCCTATAAATTGATTTAGATTTTCGATAATAGAGATTCCACTTTCTCTAGCCTTTTTAGTCTTGGAACTTTCCAGACCGCTCTCATTAACAAGATGAGTTACTTCTTTAGTCACGGAAGACTTTACAAGATAACCTCTGCTAGTGAGAGCTTTTTCAGCTTCTGCTTTTGTTTTGAAGGATTTCAGTTTGCCACTGATACAGACTACGCCCTTCGGACTAATAACAGAAGTAACTTCTCTAGACTCGAACGAAAAAGGTAGCCATTTGTACTCGCGGAGGAATTTGGAGCTGTACCAGTCTAGCAAATTTTTGCTTGCTTTGGGTCCAAGCCCCGCCGTAGTACAAACCGCTTCATTTAAGTCATAGATTGAGCTGATTACTGCACATAACTTACCTGATGCTGACTTTCCGATTAGTGGAATAGAGAAAGCAGGCAATACTTCAGAAAGACTAGCTTTCTTAGAGTCCTGAATTTCATCAAATAGTTTTGTAGCGAGTTTTTCGGAGTTAAGGGATTCTACCATCTCACCTAAGCTCAGTTCGTATATTTGAGGAATTGTAGTTATCCTGAGCTTTTGAATAGTTGATGGCCCCATGCCCTTAATTTTCAATGTGGTGGCGAAATGCTCGATTAATTTGTAAGTTTTAGACTCACAATTATCATTATAGCAGTACAACTGGTCATTCTCCCACTCAAGGGTAAAGCCACAGCTCGGACATTGTGTAGGTGCTATAATTTCTTTCAAAGCCTTTCTCCAACGATTGAATAGATATTATACGGGGTTTGAGTTAAAAAGTCAAGAACTATTTTTGTGCGGGTATAGCTAAAATAATTTCTTTCTTTATTTCGAAACACTCGGTATATCCACCAAAAGTTTGTGTTGGAATGTATTTGTATTGTTTGTATTCTTCGTGCAGAGCTTGTTCTAGCTTCCACACATTAAACAAAGTGCTGTGGTACGTTCTCTGAATACGAACATCATAGTGATTGAATCCCCTACTACGTCGAAGAACATCTTTCCAGTTTCTGCCAGAGGCGATTCCAACTTTCAAACATTCTCTTTTATTAGTCTTCTTATTGACTAATACAACGCAGTAGAGGACTCCATCTTTTTCAGCCTCTTCAGGATGATTTTGAAAATAAGTGAGGTTATAAACCCCACTCATTATTGTTTTGGAAACGGTATTACATTAGCCAAAGGCTTATCTTCTACCGATTCAATACTTTCGGAAACATACATAATACCTTCTTCTGCATTTACAACCTGTTTTGCAAAGTCAGGGTCTAAGTATGCCTCAATCGCAGTAATCCAACCTTCAAGAATTTTATTGCGAGTGTCTTCTTTTAAAGCCCAGAAATAGTCATATAAGCCTACCGCTGAGATGTAATGGTCTCCATTATCTTTTAAACCGACCCAACCAAAGATATTCTCTTCGTTATCATCTTCAAACACACGCTTCTCCTTCTATTCGTCTTACGACTCTTGGTATTATTTCACCAGATCGAATTACTTCGACATTGCAACCAATTTCTAGGTTTAGCTCGTTGATGTACTTCATATTGTGTAATGTAGCACGAGCAACAGTAGCTTCACCTATTAATACTGGTTCGAGAATGGCAACAGGGGAAACCACGCCGGATTTACCCACTTGCCAAATAACATCAAGCAGCTGTGTTACAACACCTGCAGGACGTTCTTTTAGTGCGAAAGCACCACGAGGATGGTGGGAGGTGTAACCCAGCCCTTCATACTCCGCACGATTGTTCACACGAAACACTACTCCATCCTGTGGATAGCCCGACCAGTTTGACTGAATAACTGTATCAAAATTAGCCGAAGCGAGATTTGATAAGTCCTCTGTCCAGGTTTCACAAACTGCGGGCTGAATATCATAAGCTACAAAACGAATCTCTCTACTGTTAAACTCGTCCATAGACTTTAGATTCAGAGCGCCAGAGGCGTAGTTCCGAGCATTCGGAATACTCTCCGGAGCAACAACTTCTCCAGTTATCTGTACTGCACCCATACGATCAATTTTTTCAGGCACAAGCATTCGCATCTTTTCAGTAATATCACGGCCACGTTTACCGTCGCCCCGTGTAAGGGCAACAATAAGTTCTCCGTCATAGTATCCTAGAGATACAGCAGCGCCATCAAGCTTGGGACTAACAATAGTAGCTCCAGGCGTGTGGTCGTAGGGAGGATGCTCGTCTTCACCTACAAATACTTTCTGTAGGGAATACATAGGAAACAAGTGAGTGAACTCAAAGTCTCCTACATATCCGACAGGTTCGTAATTGCACTCTGCACATAGAATATCAAATTCTGTATCAGACATAAAGGGCTTACCTTCATAGTAGGCTTTTGAAGCAGCATCCAGAAGTTTTTTCATTTTTTCCTTTCACATTTAAAAAGAATATTATAGGGGATTTCAGATATTTTGTCAAGAACTATTTTTGATATAAATCTCTAATTGTTTCTCCGAAGAAATGCTCTAACACTTCTTTGCTTTCAGCGAGAGAAATAATTTCTGAAAAAGCTATAAACAATTCTTTAGAGGTCTCAAGTTCGAGAGGTATAGCAATACCTTTATCTGTGGGTTTCCACTCTTCTTCAAAGTCGAGATAGTATTCCCTCAAATGTAGATATTCCTTTTCACGGAACTCGTTAATAGTGAGCCTAACCTGTCGGTAAGGTTCAGATACTATAATTTTTGAATATGCTTCCATCATTCGTTCCTCAGCACGTTGGCTAAGGGTACTACTGAAGTAACATTTTCAGCTTTCATAAGGCGAAAAGAATCAGTGTCCCAACAAAACATTAGGACAGTATCATCACTTTCTTTCGCTCTATTTCTTTTTTCTTGAATGTAGGGAGTAGAAAAATCCATTGTACAAACATTGTACTTTGTCTTTTTCGAGTTCGGGCTTTTATAAGTAATTATAGCGTCCCCAGAACTCACTACTTTCTTTTTTAACTCTTCTTTGTTCACTAATTAGCTCCATCACATTGAGCAAAACCTCTTTTGTCGTTGTGTTGTGAGTATTAGTGGTTGCCCAAGGGGGTTGCTAGACGCGGCGTGCCGAAG
>Ga0255758_10003294_pt1 | contig 14351 bp, 22 predicted proteins | sample 011ome_24_FD_179958 | JGI IMG/M metagenome (GOLD analysis project Ga0255758, IMG submission 179958) | Coastal salt marsh microbial communities from the Groves Creek Marsh, Skidaway Island, Georgia - 011513CT metaG (version 2) | ecosystem: Environmental > Aquatic > Marine > Intertidal zone >...
AAAGAAGAAGAAGAGAAAGAAGCCGCAGAGGAAGCAAAACGAAAGTATAGATTGCAAAAACTAATGAGTGCTACAGATGCTGCAGCACTATTTGCTGAAAATCAAAGAATACAACAGATGAATGATGTAATGAATACAGCAGTTGGTAATACGTATCTTACCGCAACTATTCCAGGTGGTCAGTACAAAGAAACAGTTAGATTGGTAGATGCTACACTACCAGATAGCCGAGCCGGATTGAGAAACGGTTTAGCACAACAGATATTGCATGAGAAAATGGTTTCTCAGCAGTACAAATAGGAGAAAGAAACATGCTCAAAAAAGCAACAATTTTTATTGCTATGAGTTTATTTGCATTTTCAGCACAAGCAGTTGATGTACCAATCAGTGGAACTGTACAGTCACGGTGTGTTATAACAACAGACACACCAGGAACATATGGTAACCCAAATGCTTACACACTTACAACAGCAGCCGCCGATGGTGGTGTAGAACCTATAGTTAGATATGATGTAACACTTGCTGATGCATACTATGCACAGATTACAACACCAACGTCGTTTAGTACAAGTCCTTCGCTTGGTGATACTGTAACATGGACAGGATCAACAAGTGTAAGTTCAGTAAGTGATGCAACAGGCATGGCAAACTATGACACAAACAAAACCACATTTGGACAGACAACACAGTATGATTTAACTGCTACTGGATCAACTTGGTTTAAATCAACTTCGATTGCAACATATGGCGGTAATAAAGCATTTCCAGGTGGAAACTATACTGCAAATGTTGAGGCAGTTTGTGTAGCCCAATAGATGTATAAATATTTCATAATATTATGGTTGATATTGTTTTCACATGGCAGTTTTGGTCATGAGATGACACCAACCTATCCTAAGTGGAAATATGCGTATATGGATGACCTGCTGGTGACTCGTATGGAAATTTTCAACAAAAGGAATGATGTGGACTATTATGAGATAGGAGTGTTTGACAAAGACTGGAGACCTATACCATTTGTATCTCAATATACAATATTGAATATAAAATATTTAGAACGTGCAGAAGTAGATGTTTATATAAGAGAAGTTGACAAATACAAGGCCGAATATATATGCAGTAGGTCGAAGATAAGAACTGAAGATTTAAGATCTTCGACTATTTCTTCAAAAATATGTTCTAGATTCAAGCATGAATAGGCATGAAAAATTTTTTACTATTATTAATCCTCACAGTTTTATCAAACTATGCATTCGCTAACAGTAGTTCATTAAACCTTCAATTACCAAACGCATCTAGCAACTTCTCCAGTGATAAGTTTAAAGCAGGAGATTTAGATTGTCAAAATGCTATTGGTGGTAGTACCAATTTAGAATTTGGTGTGACTGGCATTATTGATAACTACCAGAGTCCTTTTGACGACAATACAACGATCGGCAACAGTACCAAGGATATAGGTGTTTATGCAAGGATTACTGTACCCTTGGACGGACCTAAAGAACGTATAAACTGTAATACTCTGTATCAACTTGAACTAAAGAAGAAAAGACTGGAAGTTTTGAAACTGGAACAAGAACTAAAAAAGTTACGAGAACTGCAACTTAAAAACAAACTTAATAATAATGTTAAAATTGAAAAAACTGTAAAGTAGTTTGGAGATCATATGGCAAAAGATTTAGGTGAAGAAATTGAAAACATGGAAGAAAGTATAGAGAACTTAAAAAAAGAAAAGTTCCATATATTTGGTTTTCGAGTAAGTTTTATGTCTGTTTCTACACTGGTTGCAATCGTAGGTACTATACTTGGCACCTTGTATGCTGGTTTTATAATGTATCAAAAGGTTGAACAGGCTATAGAATTTGTAGAACAACAAGAAGAATACGAAGCAAAAATAAATGCCTACGACAATCGCATGAAAATAATGGAAACCAAGGTAGAAGACACTGTGGAATATACACGTGATATTAAAGGCGGATTACGAGATGACATACTGCGTATTGAGCAACAAGCAGATAGAACTGAAGACATGGTTCGTAAAAGTGTAGACGATGTTCGCAATATGATAACCGATGCTGAAAGTAGATTTGAAACCAAAAGGGATAGCCTTAGAGAAACAGTGAATCGTGACACCAAAGAACTAGAAGATAGACTTATGCGTAAAATACAACGAGCACTAGATAATCCACTAGCAAACTAAATAGAATTATAACCATGGAGAGCTAGAATGGCAGAAGAAGAAATCAAAGCCGCAGGGTTTCATCCCGCAGATACAAACGGTGACGGGAAAGTCTCTAAAGAAGAACAAGCAATGTATCTAGAGTTCAAACGCAAAGAACTAGAAGATGCTGATGCTATGCGTGATGCACAACGTAGCATGGCATGGTTTGCACTGTTTGGTATGTTGTTGTATCCTGCAATAGTGCTAATAGCAAATATAATTGGCATGGATCAAGCTGCTAAGATATTAGGTGATATGGCAGCAGTATACTTTGTATCAGTTGCGGCTATTGTGGCTGCATTTTTTGGTGCACAAGCAGTAGGCAAAGCTAAAAAATAGTGCAGTACTTGTTATCTAAATTAGGTGACAGTTTACAATTTAAATTCTACAACAAAGATCAAACCGCAACAGCAAAATATCATTGTAGCAAACCAAGAGTTGACAATTTATTGTTTGTGAACATTCCAAAATGTGCTACACAAACCATTGCCGCATGGGCCGCACAAATGGCAACTCGTGATGGGAAGATTGAAGTTCCTTATAGATTTACCATACTACGTGAACCATATGGAAGACTCAAGAGTGCATTTGCATATGGTGTAGGCGCAAAATATCAGTATAAGTTTACAGTTGAAGATATTGGGAATTGGTTTCTCGGTAAGCAACTGCCAGACAAATTTTCACCTAATCAGGTTGACCTGTTGGTGCATTTTGTCCCTCAACATGAGTTTATTGCAAATGCACCTATCGAAATTGACCATTATTTCAGCACAGGCGATATGCGACAACTTAGGCATATTCTAAGTGCGTTAAGTGGTATAGACATTAAATGGATGCAGGAAAATACCAGCAGATACTCTACACAGTTTACCATTGAATATAACAAATGGTTTTCTCTTAATGAGAACTATATTCATTCATACTTACAAAAGGATCTAACACTATACAAAGACGTTTTTTTGTAATTCTGCTTTTACACTAGAAATAAATCTATTATTAAAGAATAACTGTTTGTTATATTCAGCAATGGAATTGCATTCTTTCCATATATCTGTTTGTTCTTCGTTTGAAAGACTGTTGATTCTCTGCATTTCCTTTAGTACCATATCCATACGTTTGTTAGAGTCTTGTTCTTTGTCGTAACTTTCGTTTATGAAAGGGTTAAATGTTTTAAAACCGTAACTGCGTATAGTTTCTAATGCACCTGGTCCGTTGAGTAGCATAAATGGATGTCCACAGGCTATCGGACGCAGAGTTTTTTCAGTTAAATGAATACGTTGATCGTACACAGTTTCTAAAACTATACTACAATTGGTATGTGCAAAATCATATGCATCATAAGTTGCACTGCTATCTCCGGTTACTGTATAATCTTTAAAACTACCAACTTGCACGTTTTCTAAATTTTGTAAATGTTCTAGAAATTGCTTCCTATATTCACGTTTACCTGTGGTTTCTCTTGCATATATTAAAAAGTTTGCCTTTATATCTTGACATTGTCGTTGAAGTCTGTTATCATAACAAGCAAATCTATACCAATCAATTGCAATAGGAGCATGAGCCCACCAGTAAGCACATCTAAATAAACCAGTATTATTATATTTTTCTACTTCAACACTGTTGAGTTCGCTATGCAATAGTGTCCATTTACCAAAGTTGTATTCGGGCCATACCCATCGCAGATTTAGATCAATTGTTTTTGTTTTTTGTTTAAGTTCTATGCGTTTCCTAAGGCTATCAGGCAACTGGTTAAGATTGTCCATGATAGTTTCACTGTATGCATTAAAATCCAATGGTTCTTGATCATGACATAGTAGTATAGGTTCTCTAACATCGTTAGGGTCTCTAGTTTTAGAAAAATTGTTTATACGTGTAGAGACAGTTTGATATGTATCTCCGTTGATATTATCACTTATATGGTCAATTATGTTTTCAAATCCTTTTTCTCCCCATGGATAAAAGTATTTGATCAAATATCTATTTTCTAAGGCCTGGGCCACAAAATTGTATAAATTATACGTAGGAACAGACATTAGAAAGGTTACCTTTAATATGAAAATTGGATTTATAGGCCTCGGAAAACTTGGACTTGATTGTGCCGAAGTTATGGCTGAAAAATATACTGTGCATGGTTATGATATTTACCCACCTACTAGCGACAGTGTAAAAGTTTGTTCTACTCCGAAAGAAATGATAGACAACAGTGATTGGATATTCATCGCAGTACAAACACCACATGCAGAAGGTTATGATGGCAGTGTACCAAGTTCACATATGGAACCACGAGACTTTGGACATGATGCAGTAAAAGATGCAATTCAAATGGTAAATGAAAATGCAGACGAACCAAAACGTGTAGTATTGATATCAACTGTATTACCAGGTACAACACGTCGACACTTTTATACTTTGCTTGATAGCAAGCATCAATTTTTATACAATCCATATTTAATTGCAATGGGCAGTGTAAAATGGGATTTTGCAAATCCTGAAATGGTAATGATAGGAACCGAAACAGGCGATCCAAGTGAAATGGAAGATCTTATCAATCTTTACAAACCATTAATGAAAAACAGTCCAAGGTATGTTACAGGAACCTGGGATGAATGTGAAGCAATAAAAATATTCTACAACACATTTATCAGTGCAAAAGTAGGGCTTGTTAACATGATACAAGACTTTGCTATCAAGATAGGCAATATCAATGTTGATGTTGTTACAGACGCTCTAGCAAACAGTACAATGCGTATTATGGGTTCAAAGTATATGACTGCTGGTATGGGTGATGCAGGAGCATGCCATCCAAGAGATAACATTGCACTTCGTTGGTTGGCACAGGAATACAACATCGGATATGATATGTTTGATACCATAATGGGTGCAAGAGAGATACAAGCAAAGAACCTAGCAGACTTTTTGGTAGAGCATGCAGATGGTAAACCAATTGTAATACACGGCAAAGCATATAAACCAGACGTGCCATTTTGCATAGGAAGTTACAGTACATTGGTTGGATACTATGTTAAACAACACGGTCACACTGTTACCTATGTTGACCCACTTGCCGACGACAAGACAGATTGTGTTGACAAAATTGACGAAGCATCAATAATACTTTATGCACACAACAGAAACATCACATATGGTTATACAGGTCATATTGCAGTGATGAGCAACTTCTACTGCGACATACCTAATGGATCAACAATAGTTGATCCATGGCGTACACTTCCTACAAAAACCAACAAATACGATGTGATACATTATGGAAATACAAGAGCACGATAACTGGTACACAGGGCATATAGACCCAAGTTGGAAAGATCAGTACAAAGATCTTGCCTACATAAATGAGCCTTTTAACGATCCTATTAGTTTGAAAGAATGGCGTGAACTTGGTTACACACAAACCAAATTTACAGGTGATATGTATGATATGCGTCAACCAGAACCTAAATGGATGAACTCACTGAGAGATCATTTTACATGGAAGCATTTTTCATGGAGTCTGTACAGAATGAATCCAGGTTGTTGTTTACCAATGCACAGTGATACCTACTCACGATTTCGACAACTACATAATTGGCAAGGTGATATTCACAGAGCCATAATCTATATGGAAGACTGGCAGAGTGGCCATGTAAGTGAATGTGAAAATACTGTGATTACAAACTGGCGTGCAGGTGATTACATTGTATGGAAAAATGATACACTACATCTAGCAGCCAACGTTGGAAAAACTCCTAGGTACACCTTGCAAATAACTGGAGTTGTTCAGTGAAGATAAGAAGTTTTAACGAATGGGACCAACTTAAAGAATGCTATGTTGGTGTAGCAGATCATGCAAACTGGCCCAGTGAGGATCCAGTGTTTGCAAATGAAAGTGAAAAAACTCTTTGGAAAGAAACACCTGTTCCGAGCGGACCTGTTCCTGATTGGATAATCGAGGAAGCAAACGAAGATCTTGACAGCTTGGCACAGATACTTGAGAAACAAGATGTAAAAGTCAACCGACCTAGCACTGCTCTAGATTTTCAAGGACTAGGCGGAATGTACAATTATTGTCCACGTGATAGATTTCTAATTGCAGGTAGAGAAATACTTAATCCAGCCATGATGTATCCATGTAGACAAATGGAACAGTTGTGTTATAGAGATATGCTAAAAGATAACAAAATAAAGGAAATGCCATTGGATCAAGGGATGGTATTAGATGCTGCTAATGTATGTAGACTGGGAGACGATTGGGTATTCTTAGAAAGCGAAAGTGGCAACCAAGTTGCCTACGAATGGTTGTGTGAACAATATCCAAACATAAACATAGAAAAAGTAAATTTTTATGCAGGTGTGCATATTGATAGTACAATAGTTCCTCTACGAAGTGGACTTGCAATCTGCAACAAGCCAAGAGTAAAAAGCAAACGGTACCTACCGCCATGTATGAAAGATTGGGAAATAATTTGGGTAGAAGATGTAACTGCTCAAGTGTTTTACCAATATCCTTATGCAAGTAAATGGATTGGCTTAAACATGTTAGTTGTAAATCCAACCACAGTTATAATGGATACGGGACAAATAGAGCTAAGTAAAATACTAGAGAAAAAAGGTTTCACAGTTATTCCTCATACCTTACGGCATTCACGTACACTTGGTGGAGGACATCATTGTGTAACTCTTGATACTTGGAGGGAAAGCAGGCCTCATCATGCTTAAAGAAGATGCAATTGAAAAATTAGTCAAAACGGAAGTTAAACGTCAAGTTGAATTACAGGTAAGTCAGGCTATAAGCAGTCCTGATTGGGTAACTGAATTAGAAGAAAAAATCGTAGACTTTGTACAAAAACGTATAACTGCACGTTTCAGTAACATTCAAACTGTTCCAGATTTAGTTGATACTGTGAAGACTAGTGTTCAAGATTTATTTGAACAAGGATTTGTTCCTAACATTGAAAACATGGTTGATTCCACTTTGCTCACTCAAGTAGTTGATCAAGCAGTTGAAAATTTAGTATCAGGCAGTGTAGAAAGTCTTTTATCAAACCAAACCTGGGTTGAAAAAATACAAAAACAAATAAGCAGAGAAACTACTGAACGTTTATCACGTGCATTCAAAGATATAGATATCAAACATAAAATTCGAGATGTTCTCGTAGAAAATCGTGAACTATTGGCTGGCGATTTAAATAGAGAATTAGAATTTGCCGACGGAATTGTTGCAGTAAAAGGACATTTAAACAGTGATACCATTGGATCTACCGGTGGAGCGGATATCGGAGGAGATAGTACAATACACGGATCATTGGTTGTAGATCGTGACTTGGTAATCAAAGGAAGAATAGCAACAGATAATCGAGCTTTTAGAGAATTAGGAACCAGTATCAAAGAGCAGGCACTTGATGAATTAAAATCAGGCTTTGTAGAAAGTGTTAGCGATACACTAAAAGCAGATATTAGCAAGGGAATCACAATTGATAATGTTGAGGTAAATGGTGCTCCTTTAGTAAATGGAAACAGTCTTGGTTTAGGAATAAAACACAGTGGTTTAGAGTCAGTTGGCACGCTAAACGATCTTTCAGTTGGAACTGTTCTTAGTGCAAAAAATACTCGTGTTGGTATCAATACAAGTTCTCCTACTGCGGCTCTTAGTATTTGGGACAACGAAATAACTGTTGATATAGGAAAACGTAGTCTTAATACTGCACAAGTCGGAACAACAAAAGCACAGGATCTTGTGTTAGTTACAAACAACAAAGAACAGGTAAAGATCGACAAAGACGGAACTACATGGATCAACAAGTTGATTCTTGGTAGAAACAGAATATCACATGGCACAGAAACTCCAGGATATAGTGGAGCAAAAGGCGACCTTGTGTTTAATACTGCGTATGTGCCAGGAGGAACTTTTGCATGGCTTTGTCTTGGTGCTTTTAGATGGCATGAGTTAAAGTCACAATAATGGAAGCGTCCTGGGTAATCAGCGAAAATTATACCAACTCAGCAGTTGAAGCAAAGACTCTTGAGTCTATTGGAACCACATGGGGTAGTTGGAAAACTTGGCGTAGTTATAATACAAACAATGTACTTTGTGCAAATAATGCTAAATCAAAAGATCTAATAAAACGTGCATTTCATGGTATTTGTAATTTTTATATTCCTCAAAAATCGTTTATAGAACTCAATCGACCAAAAGGTGTGCGTGTTTTTGAAGGAGATTTTCCAGATGATTTTCCTTGTCAAGAAGATGTAATAGCATTGCATCTCTGTAGTCACAGTGAAATTGTTTTGTGTCTTGGATTTGATCTAAAAGAAATAATTGCAACTGACCCAAAACAAAAGTTTCTTGCAAAAAGTTACGAAGCCGCAGTACGTGCAGTAATTAAAAATAATCCAAATACACAATTTGTATTTGTTGATCATACTGATGAACTGGATAAAAGTTTTTTAATCTTAGAAAATATCTCTTGCGATACTTACGAAAATGTGTTAAACTACTGGCATAATGTTTAGTTTAAAACAATATTTTACTGGCGGTGTAATACAGTTGGCACGTGCTGGTACAACAAGAAGAGAACATGGTATAGACTATGTATACAACAGTCATGGATATAGAACACATGACACAATTAAAGAACACATCGTCGTAAGTGGATGCAGTCATACAGAAGGGGTTGGTTTGCATTACCAAGACATATGGCCTTGTCAACTAGAAAAACAATTGAATACACAAGTAATTAATATTGCCCTTGGTAGTAGTAATTCAGACTTTGTGTCTCAAAATTTAGCACTGTGGTGTACAAAACATACACCAAAAGCAGTAATTGCACAGTGGCCCAATGTTTTCAGATCTATTCATTGGAACAATAGTACGAGTGTATTAGTAAATGCAAATATCAGTGACGAATTATTTCGGCAAAAGTTACTTCAAGGTCAAGAACATTTTTTATTGACATTTATAAAAAATATTGTATACTTAGATAATATATGTAAACTAAAAAACATTCCTGTAATACACATATACTTAGATATTCCAGGAGTTGAACAAGAACTTCTACAACTACAAGGTATTACTATGCATTATGACCTTAAAGTCCCAGGCAATACATGGCATTTTGATAGTGGTGCCTTAGATGGCAGTCATCATAGTGCATGGTGTCATACACAATGGGTAGAACGCATAAGGAAACTACTATGACCGCACGTGTTGGCTTTTGTTGCAAGTATCTACATCCAGATCAAACACAGAAGAAGAAACTGCTAGAAGAAATACAACGACCTCTTACAGAAAAGTGTACCACAGTCGCATGGCTTAACAGACAAACTGTAAACGAAGCAGAACAACGACTGTATGATATTATGAATCATAACATGCAAAGTGCATACAATCTTGTTGAATACGTTGGTAACCTTAAGCCTGGATTAAGAATGTGTAGACTTGGCAGTAATCAACTTCCTATGTACACACAATCAGATTGGCGTTACTTTTGGCAACAACCAGACATACGTGATGAACTAGCCGTAGGTTATGCTCGTGTAGGTGAACTAGCAAGACAACTAGGTGTACGTCTTAGTTTTCATCCTGGACAGTTTACAGTGCTTGCCAGTGACAATCCAGACATTGTAGAACGTAGCATAGAGGAATTCGAATATCATGTTGACATCATCAGATGGATGGGCTTCGGCCGCAAATTCCAGGACTTTAAGTGCAACGTCCATATATCCGGTAGACAAGGTCCTGCCGGTATCAAAGCAATCCTCCCAAGACTTTCTCCGGAGGCGAGAAATACTATCACAATTGAAAATGACGAAAACAAATGGGGGCTTGATGCCTCGCTCGAACTTGCCAAAGACGTTGCTCTTGTGCTCGACATACACCATCACTGGGTCGCTTCAGGTGAGTATATTAACGCCACCGACGATAGATGTTCTCGCATAATAGACAGTTGGCGTGGTGTGAGACCTGCACTGCACTATTCAGTCAGCAGAGAAGATATACTAATTGGTCATGATCCTAATACTCGACCTGATATGAACTCATTGCTTGAACAAGGCTACAAGAAACAAAAACTACGTGCCCACAGTGACTTCTACTGGAATCATGCAGTTAATGAATGGGCTGCTACGTTTGCAGAGAACTGGGATATACAGTGCGAAAGCAAGTGCAAGAATCTAGCCAGTCATGAATTTTATGATAACTATGTTGAATAGCAATGGCTGAAGATTTTACTTTCGCACATGTACAAGGAGGGTTTGACGAACATATAAAACTAAGCATCAGGAACTATGATCAATTATTACAAGACGTAGTAGACTTCAGTAGGTATTTTGTTGAAGATGATACTAACATAGTTGATATAGGTTGTAGTACTGGCAAACTTACTGACCTCTTGTACATTTCTAACAAGGACCATTGTAAGCAAGGTAACTATATTGGTATAGAAATTGCTCAAGGATTTCAAAAAGATTTACAAAAGCATTCACAATATGAATTTATATATGCTGATGTACGCGATTATAAATTTGTTAATTGTAGTTTGATTACCAGTCTTTTTACACTACAGTTTATGCCAAAAAAAGATAGATTAGAAGTTCTAAAAAATATATACAACGGACTAAACACAGGCGGTGCATTTATTTTTGCAGAAAAAATAATGTGCAGGAATACTGCAATACAAGACATGCTTACTTTTAACTACTATGATTACAAAAGTAAAAACTTTAGCAGTGAAGAAATAATGCTGAAAGAAAAACAACTGAGACATATGCTTAAACCAAATACATGGAAAGAGATACAAGTATCTCTAACTGATGCAGGATTTACTGCTTATGAACGTATATGGCAAAACCATATGTTTATTGGAGCAATTGCAATTAGATGAATCCAGATATTAGATATATTCTTACAAAAGAATTTGGCAGACAAAAAGACACTCTTGAACTAATAGCCAGTGAAAATTTTGCAAGTGAAGCAGTAATGGAACTTTGTGGCAGTGTATTCACCAACAAGTATGCAGAAGGTTATCCAGGCAAACGTTACTACAACGGTTGCGAAAATATGGATGTCATTGAGAGTTTAGCAATAGCACAGGTTTGCGAATTGTACGATTGTGAATTTGCAAATGTTCAACCACATTCTGGTGTGAATGCAAACACTGCTGTTTATCAAGCATTTATGAAACCTGGTGATGTTCTAATGGGCATGGACCTAGCAAGTGGCGGACACCTATCACATGGTGCTCCTCCTACACTTAGTGGCAAAGTTTACAAGAGTGTAACCTATGGTGTAGACGATCGTGGATTCCTTGACTACGATAAAATTGAAGGCATAGCACGTTTAAATATGCCACGAGTAATTGTAGCAGGTGCTAGTGCCTATCCTCGACAAATAGACTGGAGTGCATTCAAAGACATTGCTGAAAGTGTTGGTGCTACACTTGTGGTAGACATGGCACACTACAGTGGATTAATTGCAGGCGGTGTATATGGATCACCCTTGCCTTTTGCAGATGTTGTTACTAGCACTACACATAAAACACTACGTGGGCCAAGAGGCGGAATGATACTGTGGAACAATCCTGATTACACACGTAAGATAAACAGTGCAATATTTCCAGGCACACAAGGTGGTCCGTTAATGAATATTATTGCCGCTAAAGCACAATGTTATAGTGAAGCACTTCTTCCTAGTTTCGAACAGTATGCTGATCAGGTTGTAAAAAATGCTCAAGCAATGTGTGCGGTATTTGAATCACGTGGTTTTCCAGTGCAAACAGGTGGTACAGACAGTCATATTATACTGATGGATCTAAGCGAAAGCAAACACAGTGGTAGACAGGCTGCCGACATACTGGAAGAAAATGGTATCACTGTTAACAAAAACGGTGTGCCAAATGATCCACGTAATTTTGTAGAAACCTCAGGTATTAGAATAGGTACTGCAGCCGAAACTACACGTGGATTAGTTGAAGATGATTTCAAGAAAATTGCACATAAAATTTGCAACCTGCTTGAAAAATGATTTATGCACTCTGGTATGTATTAGGAATCTTAACTGTGTTAGTTCTTCCATGGGCAGCACGTAACAGCGAAATGCTTAAATTTTTAAGCACTTGTATAGGATAATATCATAAAGGACTTGGGTTGAAAACTTTCTTTGAAGATTATATATGGTGGTTTAAACAACAAGGACCTAAGTACGGATATGTTAGTAGTATCTGGACTGCTTATTTTAATGCTCGTCATTTTAAAAGAGATGGCACTTATAGAATACCAACAGGAGAAAAAAACCAATGAAACAAGAAGACAATGTAGTTTATCCTTTAGTTAAATTATGGCACTTGGCAGTATTCTTTGCAGTGGTATTACCAATAGTATATTATTTCAAATAGGAGACAACATGTATCAAGGTAACGGACACATATGGCAAGGTAGATTCAATTGCATAAGCGATTTTATGCACAGATACCAACCTGAAGGCGCAAGGCCTGGAGGTAGACCCAGCCAGGAATATAGAAGCGAAAGACGCAATACTGCTAGACTAAGTTATAGAATGGCTAAAAAAGCTCTTAAAGCCGGATTGGTCAAAGACGCCTAGATATTGTCTTCTTTTGGCACTATTGAACCGTTGCCAAATAGATCAACTGCTTTCCAACTTAGATAAATCTTATAGCCAGGTATTTTAGGATCAGCATCTTGCATGCCAAGCAAAAAAACTTTGTCTGCGGCAACTTTTGCAGCCTTGATAAGTGCTTTATCTTCTTTATCTTTCTTTTTCCAGCGATACTGTCTTATTACTTTGTATAAGAGGTCATGTATTATAGCGGCTCTGGCAACATCAAATGGTGCAATCAACCACCACATGGCACGAGGCACACTGGCTAGATCTGTTACAAATCCTTTTGGTACTGTGATAGTTTCTGTCTTGTTGGTTTCTCTTTTAACTTTTATACCTACACCTTTGAGTGCTTTGATTTCATCTACTGTTAGTTCATTAGTAGTATAAGATAGATCTCTGCCAAGTGTCCACTTTCTAGGTGGATTAAACTCAGCCATAATTTTATTGTTGAATTGTCCCATGTATTAGCTCCTTACGTCTTATTTATTGTACCAAAACAAACAAAAAGGTTGACAGGTGCTTATAATGTGTTATTATCTATGTATAGTTAGAAACAAGGAGAGCTAGAATATGCCATATGATATTAGAGTAGGTATTAATTATAAAAAAGTAGTCAGTGATTGGGCCGATGATTTTGTTACATATGATGGTCGGCACAGTTGTAGTCCAGGATACGCTGCTCCAAACAAAAAAAATCGTCATCCAGATTATTGGGGATTTAGAAAAATCATCATTGGAGGTTTTTCTTTTAAGAAAAACCGTACAAATGGAAAAATTGACATAGATAAAGTTTATGCAAATTACCAAGAGAAGGTTGCTGCACGTTTTCGTAGGTATGGTTTACATTATACTGCAAAACGTTGTGATGCTGCGAAGAAAGTCTTCGATGGAATGGTAGATTATATCTTGCTATAGTCTATTAACCTTTTCTTAGAAAAAGGTTGACATATACTAGAAGTGTGTTATTATAAAGTATAGTTAGAAACAAGGAGAGCTAGATGTCAAAGATAGATTTTATAAGTGCTGATAATGGTGGTATTAAGTTTTATGCAGGTAGAGATGATAAAGCCATGCAACTTAATTGTGTCGGTTTTGCAAAGACACCAGAAATGGTTAATTATATAATCAAGACCAAAGGTCTAGCTGATAGAGTAATGCACAGCAGTTCAATGGATTTTGCCAGTGAAGAAGGTTTTGCAAACAATGATGATGCATGGATACTATGGCAAGATGGTTACGAGCTAGATGATAAAAAAGCCGCAGAGGTAGCATAATGGAAACCTTATTGCAGATTGCAGGATTTGTTGCTATAGCCTATGTGCTAATAAAGTTTTTTCCTACAATACTTGACGCAGTATTTAAGTTGAGTGTAATTGCAATTGGTATTGTTTTTGTACTGATACTAATTAGTGTGATAATGAGTGATTGGAGTTTTACATATGTATAAACTGATATTGATAGGCATAGTTGCCACAGTGGTTGGTTGTGGAACATCTAATAGAGCAAGTGCTGATTGGTTCT
>Ga0255758_10003308_pt1 | contig 14326 bp, 14 predicted proteins | sample 011ome_24_FD_179958 | JGI IMG/M metagenome (GOLD analysis project Ga0255758, IMG submission 179958) | Coastal salt marsh microbial communities from the Groves Creek Marsh, Skidaway Island, Georgia - 011513CT metaG (version 2) | ecosystem: Environmental > Aquatic > Marine > Intertidal zone >...
CATAAAACACTCTCTTTTCGTGAGGCTGAAAAAAAGATTTGAAAAATTGCCGCCAAAAAGGAAAAATATCTTAAAAAGTGCTTCATTTCAAACGACGCTTTTTCGTATCATTACCCTTATTCTTAGTACGTGATGATGATTAAGATGATGCCGACGACGAGCAAAATCCGCTGCTCTTCTTCGTTGACGTCGGGTGGTCGTGATACTGATACGCACAGCAACAGATGCGTCGCTCGTGGTGGTGGTTTTTCTTCCTTTAAGAAGGAACGACAACGAAAGCAGAAAAAATCAATCGGCACTTTTCGATCAAAATCATTCTCATCGGACGATGAGGGTAATAAATTATTAATAATGAATTCGACTCCTAATCCAATCGAGGAAGAAGAAGACATGATTGAATACTGCGTCCTCAAATCAGACGAAGACCTCATTCACCTCTCGTTAACGAAAAGAGACGTGTTTCGAGCACTCGTAGGCATCGTGGGTATGGTAGGGATGAGTACAGTCGTGCAAGGATCCGCCCCGCCGTTTGCTCGAGCATCCAACGGGGAATCCTCTCTCAACAAGGCGGCTGACTCGGAAAAAGATTTTAAACAATTGAGAAAAGACGTGAAAGCTTTGATGGAAAAAGACGCAAACTTAGGGCCGACTTTGGTACGATTAGCGTGGCATTCATCAGGTACGTACGATAAAATGACACAAACCGGGGGTTCATCTGGTGGAACTATTCGGTTTAAGGAAGAACTCGCGCACGGCGGCAACGCCGGGTTGGACAAGATGGTGGCGGCTTTGGAACCGATCAAGGAGCGAAATCCAAAAATTTCGTACGCGGATATGTACGCGTACGCGGGGAAAGTCGCCATCGAAGAAATGGGCGGGCCAACCATGGAGTTTAAATACGGAAGAGTGGACGAGATGGACCCGTCGAAAGTGACTCCGAATGGGCGCTTACCTGATGCGGATAAAGGCGATCACGCCGGACCAAAAACGACGCAAGGTTTGAGAGACGTCTTTTATCGAATGGGATTCGACGACCAGGAGATTGTCGCGTTATCTGGTGCGCACGCCTTGGGAAGGTGTCACGCCGATGCCAGTGGTTACGTCGGCCCGTGGTCCTCCACGCCTTTGTTGTTCAATAACTCCTATTACGGCTTATTGAAAGGCCTCAAATGGACCGAGAATACAAAGACGAAAAAATTCCAATACGAAGATCCGAGCGGGCAGCTCATGATGTTACCGTCCGATATCGTCTTATTGGAAGACGAAAACTTTAAAAAATACGTGGACGTGTACGCGAAAGATCAGAAAAAGTTCTTCGCGGATTTCAAAAACGCGTTCGAGAAGTTGGAGTTACTCGGAACGAGCGGATTGAATACGCTAAAGGAATAATAATAACTTAATACTACTACCGCGAGCGCGGCGCAAACAAACGAACGAATCTGGGTGTTATACTATTCGCATTCATAACGACACCAAACTCTCTCTCTCTCTCTCCATCTATCTCAAGTTCTTCTTCCTCTTTTCCCTCTCCGATACCGCGGCTTTTTTGCCTTTGCTTTCCTCTTTCGCTTCAGCACCGGTGTCGTCACCACCCATCGACTGTCGCATCATCTCCTCTTGCAACTTTTGCTGCGCGGCGAAGCCGCCTTTCAAGGAGTCGCAGATCGGTTCGCAATCTTTCCATCCTCCCGTGCCGTAGGCAAACGCGCTTTCCTTCGAAGAAGAAGCACCCAGAGAGAGGAAAAGAACCCCCACGGCGAACACGTCTCTCCGTCGCTGCGTTTTCCCTGACATCATCATCATCACATCCGTTTTCTTTGTCGCGGGAACTGGCGTTTTTGTGGTCGACGATTCATTCGGTTTTGATGACGTCGCCTTCGCGCGACAAAGTCGTTCGCGCCTCTTCTTCTTCGACGAAGAAGAAGAGGGCGAAGAAACGACCACCGGAGTTCTCGACAGCATCGTCATCCTTTCTCGTGTTCTTTATATCTGAAGCAAGCTTTTTGCGACTCTCAATTATTTAGTCAATTAAATTCTTGCCAGCTCAGCATTTTTTCTTTTCTTTTCTCCCTTTTTGCTCTGAATTCTCTTCATAGTATTGAATACCACATCAGGAGGAACAACGACACACTTTTACTGCGAAAGATAAAATAATGTTTACGACGACGACGACACGTTTTGCAACGAGCATCTCGGCGGTCGCTCACCGCACCGAGCAAAACGGGAGAAGAAGTTTGGTGGTCACGAACGTGACCAAGGTAAACGAGAGATCTTCTTTCCAATTCTTTTCTGTTGTTAGATATTTTTTTCTCACATCTTTAACGAGTATCGAGAAGCGCGGAAGTGCTCCTCTGTACTACTCTTATACTCTTACTCTTAAACACTCTGCGCTCTTTTCCTCGCGACTACTCACCTTTTTTGCGTGTTCTCCTCACATCCTTCTCATCCTCGACGAATACAACATTCGATAAAATATCACAAATAAAAAGTGGGTGTTGGATGCCCCGGATTGCGAAAAATCACGAACGGGCGACCACGGGCTGGACCGCGTGTCGTCCGCACCACGCCACTGTCCGATCGAAGCCATCGACGTGAACCGTCTGGTAAAATCGTCCGGAGGTGTCCTTCAAGTGGATAAGAACGCGATCCAGTTCTCTGTTTCCGGGAAGGATGACCGAGAGTTGGAAGTTTCCGCCGTGCACGGCTCGTTTCTGTTGTCCACGAAAGGACAGACGAGGAAAGTGCAACGAAAACAGAAGACGAAGGTACAACCGGGACAGCTGATCATCTTTGAAGACGGCGAGGCGTACGAGGTGTACAGAAACACCGAGGCGCACGCGTGAGCGCGAGAAGAGAAGCGTGGAACCACCTTCGGTCGCGAGCGTTTGCTTAAGAATCCGGAATCTTGTACGCTATCATCAAAGAATCCGCGGGCGGAGCGGAACGCAAATATCTTAAACATCGAGAACTGTAAAGTACCCCAGAACACGCACAACAAAAACTGTAAAACTAGTGCTACTCAAGAAGAGACTGTAATAATGGGGTGTAATCAAAATGCAAAAAAAAATGTACACGAATCATCGTCCGACTCTTTGATGCGAGTTTCCTCATCACACACCTTTCCTCCTCACAACAAACACACATCCAAAATGGCGGGCAAAATCAAACGCCAACCGGTGATTAAACGCGGCAACCGAGGCACGCTCGGAATATTGGGTAAAACGCACCGCTCGAAATCGCGAACGCCCGCGAAGAGAATCAATCCGCACGACCGGAATATGGATTATAAAAAACGGGAACAATTGAACGCGTCGATCGCGAAGTTGGAAAAAGAAGAGCTTTCGAATTGGACGGACGCGAAGACGCCTTTGGAAGTGAAAGGAAAGAAGAAAGAGCTGAAACGATTGCGAGCGAAGATGAGCTTGAAAATGAACAAGAAGAATTAATTTTGGTGAGAGAGAGACGAAAGAGATGTGCTGCTGCTGCTGCAAAAGAATGTGCCGCCGCCGAAAACGCAGCAGCAAAACACACACTTGATGTATTAACACGCGTATTTATAATAATAGAGAGCCGGCGGCGGAATAGAATAGAGAAAGAGAGAAACGAATACCTAGTACATACGTAGTATATAATTATATCTATATTACAATATACGCGCTGGTTTCGGTCATTCTGCTGTGCTATACCCATAATGTTCTCTGCTATCTCGCTACTTTTATATTCTAAACTCCTTCGCTCTCTCTCTTATTATAAGAAATACCCGGCGGCTATGTTTCTCGGCGCGGACATGTTTGCATTCTCGCTCGTTTCCGTGAAATATTTCACCGACCTATCCATTTCGCTATCAAAACTTAACATCGAGGCTACGTTGCCGCACCGATAACAGTAGTTCGGGGCAGACCAGACGGTGACTAAACTCCTCTCCGGGAACTGGTATTTCAAGCCTTCTTGGACGAGCTGATGCGCGCGCGCGATTAACTCTAACCCGTTCCCGTGGTTAAACTCCTCTACAACTTTTCGCCCGAACAACCATCCCGCGCCTCTCGGCGAAATCGCCCACCGTTCGATATCCTCGGGGTCAGACCACATCAAATCGCAAAACGCGCCTTCGTGAGGAATTTCGCACACGCGATCCACGGTCCGAATTTGATCAATCGACCGAACATCCGGACTTAACCCCCCGTGGACGCACAAAACGCGCCCTTCAATCACCGCCGCTAACGTCAAGTAATCAAAAACGTCCGTGCACCACCTCCACGCGTTCGCGTTCCCGTACTTCCTCGTGCACTCGTCGAAAAACCCGTACACTTGCGTAATCTGTCGACTCTCGTGATTCCCCCGCAACAGCGTCACGTGCGCCGGATATTTCACCTTGAGCAACATCAACAGCGTGAACACTTCTAAACTGTTATATCCTCTATCGACGAAGTCCCCCATGAAGACGTAGTTCGTCTCGGGCACTTCCCCTCCGGTTTGGAACAGCTTCAACAGGTCGTGAAATTGCCCGTGGATGTCCCCACAGACCGTCACCGGGGAGGACACCGGTTGCACGTTCGACTCTTCCACGAGCACGTCTTTGCATTTTAAACAGAGCTGTTCGAGTTCCGGTTCGGTCAGAGATTCGCACCGTTTAATCTGTTTTATGTTTTGTCATTTAGCGTTTCATTCACAGAAGAAAGAGAGAGAGAGAGAGAGAGGTTCGTGAGTACAAGACGACGGCGAGACCTAAAGAAGAGAAATGGATGAAACGGAAATAATACTACTTGCAGAGACGCGCAAAGAGAGAATGTAAAGAGTTTCACAACGAAAAAACATACCCGCTCTATGCACGAGTCCAAGTCCAGGCCCATCGTGCCAAACACACAACACCCCCCACGACTAATAAAACGTAATGCTTTGCAAAAGATGGATTACCTTTTTTTTGTGGAGTTGTTTTTATTCGACCTTTAAGGAGTAAGCGCATGTATATAAACAGCAACACTTTCGCAAAACAAATACAAAATTTCTATCATCATCACTATCGTGTGGTTTTATGTAACGGCCAGAGGAAATGTACTCCTTACATCACGCGCACGGCTAAAACGCTCAAATATTCACCCTCTGGGAACATGGGGTCGATCGGTTGATCGGCGCCGCATCCGCCGTCGCGGACTTTCGCGATCCTTCGGTTCGCCGCTTGGGAAGCTTCAAAGACGATGGATGGTAACAGTTTTCGCTGCGTGACTGCTCCGGAGCAACTGCAGGATATTAAAATACCGCCTGGTTTGACGCATCGCATGGCGCGAGCGTTTAATCCGATGTATTTTAAGAGCGATTTGGATAAAGATTTGACCGTAGGCGCGAACTTGGGAGGATCGAGCACGAGAACGTCGTATTGGTGGTTGTTGGCGATGCAGTCGTCGAGGTAGTCGAAGGCGTCGGAGGGAACAAAGTTGATTTGATCCTGGACGTTGTTCAGTTCGGCGTTCCTTGCGGCGATGGAGAGGACTATTTTGGAGGAGTCGACGGCGGTGACGTTTTTGCATCCCGCCACGGCGGCGTTGATGGCGAAGCCGCCGGTGTACGTGCAGCAATCCAAGACGCTGAAATCACTGTTATCGTTACTCGTTTTACTCAACTCACCGATAAACGCTCGATTGTCGCGTTGGTCGACGTAAAACCCCGTTTTGTGCCCTTCGGTCAGATTGACCAAATATTTCACCCCGTTCTCAGTGATTTCAATCTCGCTCGGCAACGAAGCCGACGCGTCGTCGCCGTTCTTATCGTACACGGATACCTTTTCGGTCACCCCGACACCTTCTAAAGCGTACATTTCTACGTCTCTTCTCCACACAACCGTCATGTTTTCGTTTTCTTTCAACATCACCTCTCTCAACGCCTCGATGATATCGCCTCTTTGCGCTTCCACCCAACCTGCCGACGAAGAAACGACGAAATGGTTGTCGTTCCCGTACTTATCGATAATTATCCCTGAAAGCCGATCGCCTTCGCTATTCACCAACCTATACGCATTCGTTTTTCCATTTTTAAGATCTAAAACTTTATCTCTCAACATCTTCGCTTCCTCGATCCTCTTCTTCACCACCCGCTTAATCAAAATCGGCGACTCTGTCTCCTTCGCCAACTCCATCATCCGCACGCGAAACATGCTGCTCGAATTAAACGTTCCCCACCCGATCGGTCGTTGATTATGATCGAACACTCCGACAACTTGTCCATCTTTCGGGTCGTTCTCCATACGATCAATCGCACCTCCGTACACGATTGGATTCCCGTCCATGAAAATGTTCGCCTTCCCGCTCGCCAATTGCACCGCTGGCATGCCAGATTCGTGCGCTTTTTTTAACAACGCCGAGCGCGCGTACATCTCGGAAACTTGCTCGTCCGTGTCGAACCTTTTTGAATTTTTGCGTATAGAACGTAAAGTTATCTTGTAATCCTCCTCAGAAGATCGTCGTCGGTCTCCCCGGCCGCCTTGACCTCGGCCGCCTCCAGATGAAGAAGAAGAGGAGCCGCCACCTCGACGTTGTTGAATTTCCCCGAGGACAACGACGACGGGTGCGCGATGACTACCACCACGGATGATGCTCCTAATAGGGGAATGCATGTGTTTTGTCACGAGCGGCGACAGACCTCGCGAATAATAGGAGTTCAAGCAGCCGGTCATGTTTCTTTTGTGTATGAGGACGTTTTTTTCTTGTAACGACTTATTCTTCAAAGCATTGGAGGTGCCTTTTTGACGACAACGACTCGTACGCGCGGTCCCGACGGGATCGAAAGGAGGAAGGATTCAGTACGTATAGTAGTTATAATAGTAATTTTAATACAACTGCTCTATATATATTTATATATTTAATGTGTTGTTTTCGATATTGATTCGTTCTCTGATGTATTGTACAACTGTAGTATCTCTTCTTTCTTTCCCGCGGTTCGCTTTTCTCTTCTCTCCTCGCTTTATTTCTTTTTCCTCAAATCTCTTCTTGGTCTTCTTCTTTGTCTTCGCCATTTACACGCACACGTTATAAAATATATTTAAGCCGTCTTCTCGGCTTCAGCTTTCTCGATTTCCGGAAGGATTTCGTCCAACTTTTCTTCCAAGATGCTAATCGTTCGGTCTTTGTTGACAACCTTGTCCAAACCGAACAAACCGATGCGGAAGGTGAAGTTACCGGCGGGCTCGTTGATCATAAACGGCACGCCCGCGGCGATTTGCATCCCTTTACCCTTGAAGATGTTAAACATGTTCGGTTCCGGGGTGTAAGAGACGACCACACCGGGCGCTTGGAAACCAGGCGCGGCGACGGATTTCAAGCCTTTCGATTCCATCATCTTTCTCGTGCCCATGCCTAAATCCCACGCCATTTGTTTGACTTTCTCAAAACCAATCTTCTTCGTTTCGTTCGCGGCTCCGTTAAACAAGGACAACGCGTCCGTCGGCATGGTCGTGTAGTACGCAAACCCGCCGTTGACGTACGAATCCATGACTTCCAACCACTTTCTCATGTTGATGACCATCGACGTGCTCGTCGTGTTTCTCGTCGCGTGCGTGCCTCTTTCCCCGAGCATAATCACACTCGAACACGCCGGCCCGGTCCAACCTTTTTGCGGGGCGGACAAAATAGCGTCCACGCCGGTTTCTTTCATGTCAACCCACACGTGACCACTCGCGATGCAATCCAAAACAAACAAACCCCCGTGCGCGTGCACCGCGCTCGCGACTTGCTTGATGTAGTCGTCCGGCAAGATGATACCGGTTGACGTCTCCACGTGCGGCGCAAAAACCACCGCCGGTTTCTCCGCCATGATCGTCTTCACGACCTCTTCAATCGGCGCCGGCGCAAAGTGCGGCTGCGCGTTCTCCGGATCCACCGGTTGTCCTCTCATCACGATAGTTTCGCTCGGGATGTTCGTTTGCTCGAAGATATCGGTCCACCTGTACGAGAAATACCCGTTGCGCAAAACCAACGCCTTCTTCCCGGTGCACCACTGTCTCGCCACCGCTTCCATCCCGTACGTCCCGGACCCTGGCATGATGATTACCGACGCCGCGTTGTACGCCTCTTTCAAACTTTCGTTCAAATTTTTCATGATGTCGCAAAACGGCTTCGACATGTGGTTCATCGACCGGTCCGTGTACACCACGGAGTACTCCAAAAGCCCACCCGCCGCGTCCAAGGGTAACGGACTCGCGTGGAACGGTTTCGTCCAATCGTGTTGGCATCTCGGGTCTCTCGATTTTGCCTCCTCGTGTTTCGATCGTCTCGCGTTCGCTGAAGAGGGTTGCGCGACAGTAGGAACGTGTTGTTGCCCGACGACGTTTGCAGAAATCATCGGCGTCATCGACGTGGCCTTCGTCCCGGACAAAGCAGAGTGACGCAAAGCGCGTTTGCTGGCGTGACGTAACATTTTGTTTAGTGTTATTAAAAGTTGTTTAAAAAAGGTACGATGTGTATAACTTTGAACGTTCGAGAACAAACAAAGGTTATGTATCGTCTGTGCGTGTGTGCGTGTGTATATACGAAGCGCTGATATCAATGACGATTACACGCATCAACAGAAAACGTCCGAGTTTCTGGTCAGAAACGGCTCGAAACGACCACACGAGAGAAATCTGCGCGAGATGCAAACGCGCGGTCACAAGAGGCCACGTGGTCTGTTTTTTTTTTTACACAAACTTTTGAAAAAAGAAAATTTTAAACCCTAAATTAGTTTTTTCGGTCCCTCTTTTGCTTTCTTTTCTCTTCCTCTTTCTCTCTTTTTTGGAGCTGAAAGAGATACCACGAGGCGCTCGGTCCGGGAACTGCGGTACCGTCCGGTGGGAACCGAGGAAACGAAGAAGGAGGAGACACTGCGTTTCCCGCGTCGATCACCGTGTTGTTGTTTCGCTCTGTCGCGGAAGTTTTTTGGTGTTGCTCGCGTGTGTTTCCCTCGTCGTCGTCGTCGTTGGTGTCGTCGTCAGTGCTTCCGTGCTCCTCTTTCTTCACCTCGACTTTGGGAGATGTGAAAATATGCGTTTTCGCCGCCCCGTCTTCTTCTTCCGTCGGCTGCTGCCCACCTGCCTTCTTCGCGAACAGCTTCTCTAACGTGTTGAACTGCCCTTTCTTCCTCGCTTGAATGGCTCTCTTAGAGTCAACGTTCGTTACATTCTCGCTCTTCACGAGCACGGATTCTTCTCCTTCGTTTTTTTTGCCACTCACTTTCACGGTGTATCTGTCGGTACTCTTGTCGTGATCGATCACGGTTCCATATCTCCCGTTGAGATCCGGACGATTTTTTAACCCGACGATACACACGAGGTTGTTTTTCGCGCGTTTTCCTCGGCCGAATCCTGCTGTTGTTGGACTGCGTTTAGGTGCCATGGCGCGCGTTCTTCTTGCGTTCTTGCGTTACTTTTATTTCGAACAACACTACAAGAAACAAATGGCACATGTGTCTTTTCAATTGACTGAAAGACGTTTTTTTCCTCATATTTTTATATCTTGAAAACACGACGGGCGCGCGCGTTGTAAAACACGGGCACACGCGATGACGCGCAAAACAGGCGAAGAAGTCATCATCGTCGGCATGAAAAGTGGCGAGGCGTACAACGGTCGCAAAGCGCTTTGGCTCAACTACGACAGAGAGAGAAACCGACATCGAATTAAAGTTTTCGTGAACAACGGCTTGGACGACGAGATCTTACTCGTCAAAGGAGAAAACATCACGAGCGATAAGAAGTTCCTCAAAGTGCACCCGGAATACGACACGCCGCATAAACGTACGCGAGTGCAGACGCTGGACGAAGTTTTGAAAGAGAACGAGGAGAAGAAGAAGAAGGAAAAAGCGCAGAAGAAACTTTTTATCGAAAATCCATTCGTAAAGAAGGACGGGAAAATCGTGGCGAAGCCGAAAGCGAAACATTTCGCGACGGTGAAAAAAAGAGGATGGACACCCGGCGCGTACGCGAGAGCCAGAGCACAAACGGCAGCACGTGGAAGAGAAGGAGGGCGTTTCGCTCGCCGCGACGAGAAAGAAGACGAGCACGAAGAAGAAGATTTTTTTTACGACGAGCGCACCGCGGATCGAAAAGTTTCGGTCATGCGACAGAAACTTCTCGCGATGAATATGCAACTGAACGCGCGGTTCAGCTCGGATAACCTCAAAGATGCGCTCGTGAAAACGCACGGCAACGTCGACGGTGCAATCGACGCGCTCCTCGAATCCAAACGAGGTACCGTCGAAGAAGAGGAAAGAAGAAAGAAGAGAGAGAGGGCGACGACGGACGCGGAGAACGAAGTCATCGTTTTGAATTGAGAGAGAAGAGAGAGAGAGAGAGAGAGTGAAAGATAGAAACAGAGAGAAAGGAGGAGGAGAGAAACGCGCGATTGTGATACTAAGAAGTAGAAAAAATTGAAAGAGTTTTTACCTCGCATATATCTCGTTCTTAAAAAGTTACGCGGCGAGGACAGCGTCGAAGAAAATATCGCCGTCTCGATCTCGCTCGGGGAAGACGCCGAGACCGCGACAGGCGTCGCAAATACTTTTTTCCTGGAACGAACCACCGGTTCGAGGAATGCGCACGGTTTTCATGATATGACCAAAACCTGCGCACGTGCAACACGTTCTGTGCAGTTCACAACAGTACGGTAAATTCTTCGGTCGATTTTCTGCTCGCATGCATTTTCGATAGTACGGGACGCCCAAACGAATCGGTCGTCCAAGTACTCCCTGAGAATACAACTCGTTGTTGTCGTATAAGTGTACTTCTGGACACCCATTCTGCACACAGAAATTCAAAATATCTCCATAACCTCCCTGTTTGCACCAAAACAAGCACCACGGCGACCACGGCGACACCATTGGTGCTCTTCGCCTTACCGTTTCCACGACCAATCTCAGCGTCTTTTCATACCCAAACTTACAACAATACATCGCCGCTCTTTTCACCATTCTTTGGTTCCTTTCCAGAAAGTTCCTCGACACGTGTTCTAAATAATATTGGACGATAGCGGTGTCTTCATCGCTCGCCATTCTTGTAACCGCCATCGGTAATGTCTCCGGATGAAACGGACATTTATTCGCTTCGTGGATAAATCGAAGCGTTTCCACGTCGAGATCTTGTTCGCCGATCAGAATTCGATGCAACGCGAAAAGACAATCTTTATCGTTTACAGAAGAAGAAGAACCCCCAACGACTCTGAGGCGGTGCGTGCGCCAGAGCGTTTGCAGACGAGCGCGTTCGAATACCATTATTAGTAGTATAAAGTTCGGAAGAAGAAGACCAAGAAGCGCGTTAAAGTGAAGAGACAGGAGTAAAAAATACACGAAGGAAAGAGAAAAAGCAAGAAAATGTACTAAAAGAGTGTGATCATTATTAGTAGTATTATAGTAGTATTCACGACGATGCTTTGATCATTTCCCTGCTGCTGCCTGTCTGTTTGCGGCACCGCTTGTGCTGTTGATGTTCAATTTCGAGAGCACGTCTTCTTTCCTCAAATGCGATTGAAACTTCCGCACTCGAGCGGAGAGCTGATCGAGCTCTTTGCGTTGTCTCTCGAGCGAGTTGGCCAAGTGGAAGACGTATTCGTCGACCGCTGAACCGGGTTCGTCGACGACGCGGAGAAGCTCGGCGGCGTCCGAGGCGCGAGTGACGGATTGCTCCACGTGCGAGCGGTGCGCGTCGATCAAGTCGAATTCTTCTTTTAAGATGGTTTCGATGAGCTTTTCGTGTTGGCGTTGGAGTTGAGGCGGGGAAAGGGAGGTGGCGTATTTTTCAAAGAGAAGGTGAGATGTTTCTGAATCGTCGTCGTCATCGACAACATCGACGACAGTTTTGCTGTTGTTCTCAGCATCGGCTTCGAGCGGGTTTCGTGATGATTGTTCTTTCTCGTTCGTTTCATCCTTCTTTTTCTCTGGCCGCTGATGTCGATCGAGCGTTTTCTCAGCGGATGTTGGACTCGAAGAAGAAGAAGAAGAATTTGAAGAAGAAGGCAGAGCAGGATTGTTTTCTACTGCTCGTTCACTTTCGGGCGAGCAAAACGAGAGATCAAAAGCCGGTCTTCGCTTTCCAGGAATAGTAGCAACCGACGATGATGTTTGAAGCGACGCCTTTCTCGCGGGAGCATCGCTGATTGCAGAAGATGACGACGACGATGGTAGAGATCCAACAACGTTACTCCGCAATTCTTTCACTCTGTCTGCGTAACGAAGCGTATTCAACGTGTGTTCGCAACTACCCGCGGCTGGAGAAACGCACGCAATCATCACCGTTCGACTATCGCCTAAAAACGAGTCTCGCAAAACTTCGGTTAACTTCGATCCGCGAAATGGGACGTGCGTCGCGCCACCATCCAACGCGCGAATGCATTCTTTCAACGCTAATAAAGATTTGTTAATTTCTGCGCCTTCTGCTCGCGTCTGGCGGTCCGTATCGGTGGTATCCGCGCCGCGCTCGGAACCGGCGAGATCGATGAAAGAAAATTTTCCGAGCGGCTTTCGATGGTATCTCTTATTTTGAAGCTGTGGATGACGATGCGAATTCATCATCAAGTCGTGTTGTTGCTGGCGCTGATATATACTTTTCTGTCGACCATTTCGAGCTTTTGTTGGGAGTAACCGCTCTTTTATCCATAATTGAATCACCGCGTGCGACCGCGAGCTTTCCGCGTTGGCGCCCGTTTGCCCGACGCACCTCTCTAAAGCCGACCGTTCAATCAACGTTTCCACTTCGCTCACGTTTTCGCAGAGAAACTCGGATAAACCAACGATTTGCATTTGATTCTTCGCGTCTTCTAAAACTCGAAGTTTCTCTCGAGAGGCTAACAGATCGTACACTTTACCTCCGTATATTTCGTAGGCGGAAACCCAAAGCTCAATTTTTTGGCCGACGTCTTCTTCGTTGTTTGGAGTTGGAGCCGCATCGTTCAATCCGTTCTCAGGGCACTCATTCTTCTTCTTTTCTTCCTCGAACACTTTGTTAAACTCGGCAAATCCACTCAACAACTCCTTCGCTGCTCGCGTAGGCAAAGGCGCCATCGTATACGTCTTGCCGCTACCGGTTTGACCGTAGGCGAAACACGTCGCGTTACCGCCACATAAAACCGAACGAACCAAAGGACCGACAGTTTTATCGTACACGCGATCGTCCGAGCAGTATCCGCCGAATACGTCGTCGAACACAAACTCGCTCGTTTCCGTGAACTTCGTCAAATCAACTTTCACTTTTGGTTCAAAGACGGTCAAAGTCTTCGAGTCTGGGTCGGCGTCGCAGACGTTGCGTTCATTCTTTGCAATCTCGCGGGGTGCTAACGGACGCGCGCGAACGACAACGCGAATGCGAGGGTCTTCGTCTTCGTCGTTAGCATTATTATTATAGTAACCGTCTGCGTTATTGTTCCTACTTCTTTGCACGTTGACTAAATTGTTCTTTTGCCACACGGAGACGACAGCGTTCGAGTTGGCGCTATTATTACCGCTGCTGCTAGTATTCGCCATCGAATCGCGAGGCTCGGTGGTACTCGTACTCGATACCAGAGACGAAGATGGTGAAGAAATTACCGTCGATGGTGAGCGCTTTCTCTGATTCACTTGAAAATTACTCTTCTCTTGTTGGTGTTGCTGTTGCTGATGCGACTGAACGCTCGTCTTCCTCGCGCCGACGCCGCCGACGTTACTTCTCGGCGTTTTCGCCGCGCCTCCAACATTCGTCGCATTCGTCGTCGTATTTCTCGGTGACGACGACGAAGACGACGACGAGCTCGAGGACACGATCGAACTCCCACCCTCGCTTCTCCTCGGCGACGGCGACGACCCAAGAACACACCCCGTCGATATTTGCGAAGAAGAAAATTTCGCTCTTTCCTTCCTCAAGCACGAAATCGCTTTTTGCAACTTTTGCTTATCCGCGGTGTCGAATATCTCGTGCTTGGCGAAATCCGGGTGTAACTTCAGCTCTAAGAACTGTTCGTTCGTTAGTTTTCGCAAGGTTTCGGAATACTTTTGAAGTCCAAATCGATGGAGCCATCTAAAGAGAAAGAGAGAGAATGAAAAGTTACTTCTTCCTCCCGAAATGCAACATGCGGGGAAACATTCGCGCGCACACATTAAAAAAAATACAAAAGAAGAAGAGAGAAAAAAGCAGAGAGAGAGAGAGAACAAAAACGCACTGTCGCACGCGAGGAGGTTGGTGGTGCGTCGTCGTCGCGATCTCGTTGGTGTTGTCCGTCATCTCGTTTCTTTTCTAAGAGAGAGAACGAGAGAGGTACATAGCAGAGCAGTGCGTATATAATGAGGGGCTTTCGGGCTTTTTCTCTCGTGTGCGTCTGTTGCAAAAAGAAAAAAAAAAAGA
>Ga0255758_10003312_pt1 | contig 14307 bp, 6 predicted proteins | sample 011ome_24_FD_179958 | JGI IMG/M metagenome (GOLD analysis project Ga0255758, IMG submission 179958) | Coastal salt marsh microbial communities from the Groves Creek Marsh, Skidaway Island, Georgia - 011513CT metaG (version 2) | ecosystem: Environmental > Aquatic > Marine > Intertidal zone > Salt...
CGCTATCAACATTACCATCTTTAGCTACCAAGCTAGAAATGTCAGAGTCAAGATCAAGATCCTTGAACTGAAGACTTGAGATTTCGTTGTCGTTAGCAGCTTCGTCAGCTACACGCTGAGCTTGAAGGCTCGAGATGTCGCTATCTGTTTCATCTTCGTCAGACACGCGCTGAGCTTGAAGGCTCGAGATGTCGCTATCAACATTACCATCTTTAGCTACCAAGCTAGAAATGTCAGAGTCAAGATCAAGATCCTTGAACTGAAGACTCGAGATATCGCTACTAGTAGCAACGTCTTTTACTGCTAAACTAGAAACATCAGATGCAATAATATCTGTTGATGTAACAACATTACTATTTGAATCCTTAATTACTAGATTTCCATCATTATCTGCGGCCAAGCGGATATTGTCCCCATTGACCGATAACTCTTCTGTGCGGAATATTTTCGCCATACATATATATACAATATATTATACCCTTTGGGAATTAGTGTTTTTAAACCATTTACATCAAAAAGCCCCATTTTTACAGGGTTTCATGAAAAATAAATCTAAATCTTTTTTTAAAGTGTAAATGTAATCATGTCAAGTATATTCAAATCAGATAGCGGAAATTTTGGCAGCTTGCAAGCTGAAAATATCATTGTAACAGGAAATATAAAAATAGGAGAAAATACTGTTGCAACAGAAACATATGTAACTCAAGCAATCGGCGGAGTAGTAGATTATCAACAAGAAATAAATCAAATTTCAGGGGATATAAATACAGTAAGTGGAAACTTGTCTACAGTTAGTGGTAATCTTGAAGCGTTAGAATCGACAGTTGATGCCGCAACAGGCGACATCAATATCATCAGCGGTGCGGTTGAGGATTTGATCAACGCAGAGGTTGCAGATGACACAGCTTTCAATACAGTCAGCGGAAAAGTTGATTTGGTTAGTGGTAATCTTGAAGCGTTAGAATCGACAGTTGATGCCGCGACAGGCGACATCAATATCATCAGCGGTGCGGTTGAGGATTTGATCAACGCAGAGGTTGCAGATGACACAGCTTTCAATACAGTCAGCGGAAAAGTTGATTTGGTTAGTGGTAATCTTGAAGCGTTAGAATCGACAGTTGATGCCGCGACAGGCGACATCAATATCATCAGCGGTGCGGTTGAGGATTTGATCAACGCAGAGGTTGCAGATGACACAGCTTTCAATACAGTCAGCGGAAAAGTTGATTTGGTTAGTGGTAATCTTGAAGCGTTAGAATCGACAGTTGATGCCGCGACAGGCGACATCAATATCATCAGCGGTGCAGTTGAGGATTTGATCAACGCAGAAAAAGATGAAAATATTGTCATAACAAATCAAATCTCAAGCTTATCATTCAAGGACGCAGATCTCGACTCAGACATCTCAAGCCTTCAAGCGCAAAATTTAACTAGCGAAACAGATAACATCAGCGCGATCTCAAGCTTATCATTCAAGGACGCAGATCTCGACTCAGACATCTCAAGCCTTCAAGCGCAAAATTTAACTAGCGAAACAGATAACGTCAGCGCGATCTCAAGCTTATCATTCAAGGATGCAGATCTCGACTCAGACATCTCAAGCCTTCAAGCGCAAAATTTAACTAGCGAAACAGATAACATCAGCGCGATCTCAAGCTTATCATTCAAGGACGCAGATCTCGACTCAGACATCTCAAGCCTTCAAGCGCAAAATTTAACTAGCGAAACAGATAACATCAGCGCGATCTCAAGCTTATCATCCAAGGATCTAGATCTTGAAGGCAACCTAGAATCTTTATCGGGAACAGTTGATTCTATAATTGCATCGTCAAATACAGAAAGCGTAATTCAAATCTCTGGAAATCTTAATCAAGTATCGGGAGATTTAGATTCAGCCGAAAATCAATTAAATTCATTACAAAACACTGTTGATATTGCAACAGGTGACATTGAAACTATTTCTGGAACATTAAAACAAACAAACGAAAACCTTTATGGCTTCTATGATGCTGATCAAAATTTGATATCCAATGTATCTGGCAACTTTAATTCGTTGAGCTTCTCATCCCCTTTCATACCAACAAGCGGAACAGATTCAGGAACAGCTGGTCAAATCGCGTACGACAATAATTATGTTTATATTTGTGTCGCAGACAATACCTGGAGAAGGTTGTTGTCAGTTGATTTTGATTGATTATTTAGTTAGCTGTTGCAGTTGTTCGTTTGTTAGGCGTTGGGGGTAGTAGGATAGTTTTTTGATGTGGCCGTTAACGTAATTATCAGATGCGTGACTAGTAGAAAAAGCTAATCTGTCCACAAAAGGCAAGTCTCCACTAGTGTCAACTAAAGGGTTCCCACCATCAATACTTAAAGCGAAATCATTTTTTTTCAATCCTGCAGCTCTTTTGCTGTATACATTTACTATAGCACTAGAGCTCTCCCTTACTTGAACATCGCCATTTTTGTTAATATATAAAGGATATATTCCATTTGAAATAAAAATTCTATTACTACTTGTTCCATCAGACATTGATATTCTTGAATACGAAGAGCTCGCAAGAGTATTTACTTCACTATACAAACTACCTTCATCTTGTCTATACCAACTACTAAAATTTTCACCTGTTATTGATGCATCATCGGCGCTGCGTGTGGCACTTGCGCCTGATGTTTTGATGTAGCTGGTTGCAAAAGAACCTTCTTCAAGTTGCGCGCCCCAGATGTACAAACCAGAATATCCGTCGCCAGTAAATGATTTTGTTCCAGAGTGTATTCCAGACGCAATTCTATCAGCTTCAAGCGCCGGCATTGTTATTGAACATCGGTACCATCCATTTCCTACATTTTCAATATCTCCAGATGCATTACCCACCTCAGTATAGGTTCCATTATTTAAATTAAATTCTACATAATTATCAGAAACAGCAGTGTTACCAATAGATGCTTCATAAATATGATGCTCTCCTTGTTTTACAAATACTGAATATGTATAAATATTGCCACTTACAATAGAAACAACATAATCACCTCTGTGCGTTCCGGTTTCCGTTGAATCAATAAGCTTTACTCCAGTAATTGTTCCATCTGGAGCGGTGATATAATTACTTATATAAGAACTTCTAATATTTTCTACATAATCAAAATCCTCACTATATTCAATCAAATTCGTTCTACTTTCTTCAATCAACAAACCTTTACTTTCACCAGTCAATACGTCATGATCAAATCGCGGTTGATCTGGAGAGGCGAACATTAGTTGTGGTTGGTATTTTGTTACGGGGGTACCATTTGTGGGTGTGTATGCTGTAACACTGTCGCGTTGTTCAAGCTGCGCGCCCCAGATATGAATCGTTTCTGTTCCATCAGCAGTAAAATTGATTTCCCAATTATCATCCAAAATATAAACGCCCAATCCATTATCATCATACCAAGTTGAATCATCATTTAAATAAGTAAAAGACAATCTAAACCAATCATTATCAACGTCAGTTATGTCATAACTTAAAATATCTCCGGCCGTGCGAATTTCTTGACTTGAAAGATCTACACTTAAAGATTCCCCGCTAAAAACATTTGATAATATAACTTTACTACTTGTTCCAGCTTTAACAAAAGCGCTTAAAGTTATCGTTTCATTAAGGAAAGGTGAAGCATATCTAACATATATAGCATGTTGCCCCGCGCTAGCACTAGCAGTTAATGTATAACTATTATCAACTGCGTTTGGAGATAAAATTGAATTAGCTGCAGCACCAACGTTAAGTTTTGCCCAAGACACATTACTAAAATCCTCACTAAAACTAATCAAATTCTCTTCTGCTTTAGCATATGTTTTTCCATCATAATATGCGCCAGGTGTGCCGCGGCGAAACGTGATGCGCGGATCAAGTGTTTTGGTGTTCGAAAAATCGAGGTTTAAAGTTGGTTTTATTTGTGGATAGTTCATTTTTTATTGTTGCTCGAGAGTTTCTATGCGGGATTTCAAGTCTTCGATTGTTTGTTGTTGTTCTTGGATCGCGGCGATGGCATAAGTGAATAAACTGTTGTAATCGAGGCCATGTGGACTGGTTACCGTTCCATCCTCATCAACACCTTCTGGGCTTACAGCAAATGCCAATTCATCAACCGTCAACACTTGTTGTGCAATAACACCTGCTTCGATGCGATGTTCTACTGGCTCGCCATTTTCATTAATTGGGTTGCCATCTGCATCAAGTTCGAAATCGTGATCGGCATCATACATTTCGACAGTTTTGATGTACTTCTTGGGTGTGATTTTCGAGAGCGTCTCGAGCGCTCCAACGATTGGTTGTTCGTTGTGTTTAAGGCGGTCATCAGAACTGTGAACGATTGTTCCATTGATCGCAATACTTCCATGCACATCCAACTTTTGCAGAGGATTCGTAGTACCAATACCTACATTGCCGTTTCCTTTAACAACTACTCTGGTTAATAGGCCACCACCAGCTAATCTGCTTTTTAAAGCTAATGATCCCGAAGTACTTCCTTCATCAATAAGTCCAATCCCAGCAAGGGCAAAAGTGCTAGAATTTTTTAATTCTATTGTCGGATCACTTGTGTCGTGTACTGCTAGTTTAACATCAAGACTCGTAGTACCAATACCTACATTGCCGCCGCTTGTTACAACCAAACCATTACTATCGGTATATGCAGTAAAAGTACCTGCGGTTGAAGGTGTACCGCTTAATGTTAATGTTGTCGCGGCGACATTGCTAACAGTAAAGATTTGGCCGTTTATTTTTATTCTATCACCATTGGAAATTTTGTTATTTAAATCTGTTCCGCCAGTTACACCAGTTCCAGTATTGATGACAGAAACATTTCCAATCGATACACTCAAATCTGTAACATGCAATTTCCCACCAGGGCTCGTAGTACCAATACCTACATTACCGCCATTGATCCATGATGCACCTCCAGTCGGGTATATTCTGACAACTTCATCTTCTTGATCTCCATGAAACATTCCTAGATATGGGAATTGAGCACCTGAATTGGTGCTGCTAGCAGCAGTGCCTACTTGTATAACTTTTTGACCATCTTTGTTTATTAAAAGTTTAGCATTAGAACTAGATGCATCAATATGTAAAGCGGAATCAGGATTCGTAGTACCAATACCTACATTGCCATCGTATTCTCCAAGGCCGCGTACAACCTCGTCAAAATTTACTTTATCTTCTACCCCAGCGAGTTTTTCGCGGAGATTTATTTTTTGTTTATTTATTCTTACTGTCATTGTTCTGCGATTAGATTGTTATGGGCGCTGATACTTGTTGTGATGGCGGTTGTTGTGTTGTTGATTCTGCGTAATCCAGAAAAGTCGCTGCGGCCACTGCTTGTGCCAACATGTAGTAGTTCGGTTTTTTCGTCGTATGATAATGCAGTCACGGCATCACTTGTGCCATGTAGTGTAGCCTGCGCGCCATCTTGAAATAGTACCTTCTCATCGCGATAGATCTTGGCGATTTGATCGGCGGTTGGAACGGTGGCGGAGATACGAAACAAAGCGATAGAGCCATCGAAGATTGATTCTGCGTCTGAGTGCGAAGAAGATGCTGCACCTATCTTCAATACAGCATTGTTTTCACTTGTTAAATCTCTTACCTCTCCAGTTGTGGAATTAGCAAGTACTCCATTTTCATAAATTTTTAATGTGCCACCCTCTCTAACTCCAACCAAGTAAGTCCAAATACCCAGGGGTAAAGTGCCCTCAACTACAGTATATGCAGAATCATCTCGTGTGTAAAAATAAACTTCATTTCCAGTTGCACCTGCATAAAATTCTACACGGTGATGGTCTATACTATCTACCCTATTCCAAATGCGATGATACTCAGAGTTACTGTTTCTTTTAAACCATCCCATCACACAAAAATCCCCTGTACCAAAGTTCAAATCCTCATTATATGGCTGCACCAAATAATTGTTCGCGCTGAATCCACTGTATGCGACGAGGTCGGCGCCGGGAGCAACTGGTGTTTTGTTTATTTCTCCTACTATTTGTAGGCCATTGTTGTTGACACTGCGGTCTTCCACGGCGGGGCGAACGGAGATGTTGTCGAATGTTGCTGTAAAGCTTGATGTACTAGCGGGACTAATCCGCACAATAGTAGTACTACTTTGCGCAACAAAAGTTAATGAAAATTCTATTGGTGTTTCATGAAGACCGACAGGGTCAATAGAATTGAGTTCTGTACCAGAGAAAGTAGCATCTCTAACCTGTATATTACCATCACTACCGTCATTGAATTGCCCGGACAAACTTAATACATATTTTTTGCCGGCTATTGTATTGATTGCTTGATATGCGGCTGAACCAGACCCAGCATCAACTATTTTAAGCCTGCCGCTTTCAATAGAAAGTTCCGCTTTGTTTGAAGTCCACCCACCACTTGTTTGTCCATCTGATGCAGTTACATCTGTCGAAAAATCGCCGTTTGTTATTAGTTCTGTTGTGGCGCGAACGCTGATGTCTTTAAACTCTATTGTTCCCTCTCCGCCAGCCCTAATCGTTAAATAATTTACATCCTTAGCTTTAAAAACGTAACTATATAAACCAACACCCAACGTGTTCCCTGTGTTTAAAATTTCTTCTGCTGTATAAGTATCTCCAATTGGTTGATTATTTGATGGCAAATCAGTTCCAATCCAAATTTGTCCTTTATCTTGCGTAGCGCTTGTGATTTCAAAAGTTAAATTGTATGTCTGTCCTTCAACTAAATTCAGTAGTTTTGAAATTTGTTCGCCATCATTATTTAATCTGGTTAATGTTATTGTATTATTGTCGGTATCAACATTTGAAGAGTCAACAGATTCCGCATCAACACTTTGATCGTCCCAGGAATCAAGATCTGTAGTAGCATCAAAATTCCCAACCCAATTGCCGCTATCATCAACAACCAATTCACTACTATCTGTTCCAATTGTTTCCACTGTTGTGTCGCTCAATGTGGCCAATTTTATATCGCCGGGCATCCAACCGGTGTTGTAGCTTGATGAGATAATTACATTATCCGCCGTTTGATCGCCAGAAACATTATCTATATTAGAAATTATCAAACCAGTGCCTGCCATTGCAATATTTTCTTTAGTAACTGCGGAAGCTTTATAGTCACTATAATTACCCACCCTGATATCTGCGGCACTAGAACTATCGCTTGGATTTGCAGCAAAAACAATATCGGTTGAATCAAAACTAACTTTATCTTGACTGGGTATATCAAAAACAGTTGGATAAGTTTTTCCATCCCTTGAGCATGCCAATAGCTTAGAATCTCCAATAAAATTAATTAAACTGTATTTATTGTTCGCATTATATATGCAAGTATAATCCACCACCGTACCATCATGCTTGATCACACTCACGCCACCATCGGTGGCCACAGCAATTGTGGGGACGGGTAAACCAGTATCCGCATCAATTGGTGCGTTTGGTAAAATGGTCATGGCGACGTCGTTGATGTGTTTATTTACAAGATTAGGGGTGGTTACATCTGCGATATTCTGAAAAGTCCCATTTCTATTATAAACTCCTGAGCCGCTTCTATAGCTTTCAGTATAGCCATCCTGTTTGGACCAACGCTCCATTATCTCCGAAATAAAGTTTACGTAAATTAAATGACCATAATTATTACCATCACTACAACCTACGTAAATATTACCATTAATTCCTGTTATGCATGTAGCTGGTCTAGTTATTAAGTATTTACTATTACCACCATTTTCAAACACCATCCACATACTCAAATCTGGATCATCACCATCATAAATAGTAACCTTGTCTGCTTCCGCCGCAATCACTGCCACCGCAGGAAATTCTCGGCGACCACCGCGAGTCGCAGTATTCAACTCCTCATTGTACCAACTTGTATGTTGTGTACGCTTTCTCCATGCGCCGCCGTCACTATCACGACTAGTATCATACACAAACACATCCACTGCGGTGCCACCAACCAATGCAGCAATCTCACCAATTTGTAGATCATCCACATTTGCACCGCCGCGCACCAATAAATTTTCATCAGTACCTGTGCGATCCTTTCCGATGTACAATCCAAGACCACTCAAGCGGTCACGCATTTTTCTAAAATCCAGAAGCTCGGCGAGTTTTTCGCGCAGGTTTGTTTGTTTTGTTTGTACTGTGCTCATATTAGTTTTGAATTATTGTGCCTTCAGCTGCGCTGATGCTGTTTGAAATTGCGGTTGTTGTATTGTTTACACGAACAAGTCCGCGGAAATCACTGCGGCCACTGGCTGTGCCAACATGTAGTAATTGATTGCTGTCATCGTATGCTAATGCAGTCACGGCATCGCTACTGCCATACAATGTGGCTTGTGCGCCATCTTGAAATAGTACCTTCTCATCGTGGTAGATCTTGGCGATTTGATCGGGTGTTGGAGCTGTTTTAGAAATTCGTAAAAGTGAGAAAGACAATCCTGTAGAAACAGCATTGTTCGTATTTCCTGAACCTATGACAAGAGGAGCAGTTGTAGCATAAAATGATTGAGTTGTGTATGCATTGTTTGAGTGCCTTAATGTACCATCAACGTATATGTTAAATACGCCAGATGATCTAGTAACAGCGACATTAGTCCAGTTGGGTAAGGTTGAATTGTTACCCATCTGAGCCTCAACCATAGTTGCATACGAGATGCCGTCCCAAGAAGCAGTAAATCGTATTCCACCAGCGGCATCTTTATATAATGTCCAAGCCGCATCAACAGTTCGCTTACCAACACCCATCATATCTGACGCATCGGTTAAATTCTTAACCCAGAATGATATACAGAAGTCGCCAGCGCCAAATGCTAAATCTGAATTATATGGCTGCTCTAATCTATCTTCGCCGTAATCACCACTCGTAAATCCACTGTATGCGACGAGGTCGGCGCCGGGAGCAACTGGGGTTTTGTTTATTTCTCCTACTATTTGTAGGCCGTTATTGTTGACACTGCGGTCGTCTACGGCGGGGCGAACGGAGATGTTGTCAACTTCAAGTGACAGATTATCACTTGCAGTGTTAATCATAAAGAAAACCCTCAGATTATCAGAAGAAGCAACAAAACTATGAGATTTTTTCACAAAAGGTGCATTAGCACCAGAAGACACATATTCTCTACTTATTAACTCAGTATTGGAGGCTAAATCTTGAACCATTCCAAACATGTTACCAGTAGTATCAACACCTCTTAGTTCGTAAGATATTGTGTATTTTTTACCAACGACAAAGCTGTCAATATCTTGATATGCATAAGCCTGATCTTCTGTTGTTTGGGAAACTTGAAGAACACCATTGTTATCAGATATTGTACCGCGAACAGCAGTCCACCCCGTTGTTCCATTTGAAAAATCGCCGTTTGTTATGAGTTCTGTTGTGGCTCGAACGCTGACGTTGTCGAATATAACATATGTTCCATCCCCATTTGATAAAGAATTTAATATTATCAATGTTTCTTGGTGTCGAGCGGTAAAATTAACCATTCCTATATTTCCATTACTAACATCGACTGAATACGAATTACCAGTAGCGTCACTAAAGTATATTCTACCAGTATTAGACGAATTATTTGCTTCTATAACTTCAGCAGACAATGCATATTGCTTACCCACAATTGTTTGTATGGATATACTTGTTCTAGCATTATTAGTACCCCCATGTTCGACTTTTAAATTATTATTACTTATCGACAATTGAGCCCCAGCAATAGACGTCCAACCATCTACAGTTCCGTCTCCATTATCATAACCAACACTCCCGTCAGCAACAGTTTTAAAATCGCCATTCGTTAACAATTCATCACTATTTACTCCAATTGTTTCCACTGTTGTGTCGCTCAATGTGGCCAATTTTATATCGCCGGGCATCCAACCGGTGTTGTATTTGCTATTCACATATGCAACAATAGATTTTTTGGGCTCTGCTTTATTTTCATCAAATAAAGTCAATCCAGAACCATTACCAAGTGATTCCGCCTCAATGGCGGTAATTGGATTGTCAGCATTTATAAAAGCAAAATCTCCATAAACATCATTCTCATAAAATGTAATTCCGTTATCCTTATTTGGTTGCCAATGAGCTATTGCATAATCAAAATCAGGTATATCTAGCGTCCAATAAGATCTCTGCTGGGTAGAATCCATGGTGAATCTAATTTTATAGTCTTTTGTGAAGGTGATATGTTCGGTTTGTCTGTAAACAGGATCAGATTGCGTGTTTGTAATATCCACCACCGTTCCATCATCCTTTATCACACTCACACCACCATCGGTGGCCACAGCAATTGTGGGCACCGGTAAACCAGTATCTTCATCAATTGGTGCGTTTGGTAAAATGGTCATGGCGACGTCGTTACAATTTGTATTTACGATATAGTTCGTACTATTTTTTTGAGATAAACCTTTACCAGAATTTCTTTCCCCAATCCCTCCAAGATATTCTCTATGGGCACTGTTTGTAACTCTTTGTGATTTATCTGAAATAAATTTAATTATATATATTGCTTCAGTTGATGTTGTAAGTGATAGTATTCCGTTTAAACAAGTGATTGCACTATTAGATGCTGTAGTTGCTCCAATTAAATTATTACTTATTACATAAGATCCACCTTGATTAAACACCATCCACATGCTCAAGTCTGGATCATCACCATCATAAATGGTAACCTTGTTTGCTTCCGCGACAATCACTGCAACCGCAGGAAATTCGCGGCGACCACCACGTGTCTCAGTATTCAACTCCTCATTATACCAACTGGTGTGTTGCGTGCGCTTTCTCCATGCGCCGCCGTCACTATCACGACTAGTATCATACACAAACACATCCACTGCGCTATCGCTGATCTCGGCAGCAATCGCGCGCAATTCTAACATGTCGGCGCTAACATCATCAAGATTCACCGCATCCTGATAAGCCAAGGTTCCCAAATCTTTGTTTAATGGTATTTGATTCGGGGCGGTGCCAAGATCAGAAGGTGTTATTGGAGCTTGACCGCTAATAGTCAAGTTGTCAAAGTCGGCGGTTTTTGCGGTGAAGTTTTTCATTTTTTTTTATAATTTTAAGATTCTAGGGCGGAAATTCTAGCGGCCAGAGATTCATTTTGAGATTTTAGCTGTTCAATCAGCTGCTGTTGTTCTTGGATCGCGGCGATGGCATAAGTGAATAAACTATTGTAATCAAGGCCATGTGGGCTGGTTACCGTTCCATCTTGATCAACACCTTCTGGACTGACAGCAAATGCAAGTTCATCAACCGTCAACACTTGTTGTGCAATAACACCTGCTTCGATGCGATGTTCTACTGGTTCGCCATTAGAATCTACTGGATTGCCGTCAGCATCAAGCTCGAAATCGTGATCGGTATCATACATTTCGGTTGTTTTGATGTACTTCTTGGGTGTGATTTTCGAGAGCGTCTCGAGCGCACCAATGATTGGCTGCTCGTTGTGTTTAACGCGGTCGTCAGAAGTTATCTCATTTGAACCAACATATGATGTGCCTAATATTTTCAACGTACCATTCACATTCAATTTATAAGAACCAGGATCCGTAGTACCAATACCTACATTGCCGTTGGAGGCGATACGCATTTTTTCATCTCTATTGCCAACTCCATCATCTGTGCCAAAAACTAAATTTGAATAACGCACACCGTCTTGCTCTTGTACACTAGCTATATAACTTATTCTACCAAAAGAGTTTCCTGTAGAATAATTCTGAAATACTATACCAACATTATTACCAGCTACGCCAGCAGACCCTACTTCGTTTCTCAATGTCAAGCTTCCATTTAACCCTGAGTTGCTATTGGCATAAATAGAATTACTATTTGTAACATTAACACTATTGCCAACCACTTCCAACTTCGCACTAGGACTCGTAGTACCAATACCTACATTGCCTGTGTTTTTAGGTATTACTAGATGTTGGTCTATTGTAGTGTTATTGTCATCTGTTGTTCCTAAAAACAAACTGTTAGTTGTACCATCATACCCTACTGTGGCTCCTGTTGAACCTGCAGATTCTTCATAAAAAGTATAGGCTTTATCACCAGAAGCTGCAGAACTAATCCTTACGTTTCCTGATTCTACATCAAGCTTATACCCAGGACTCGCAGTACCAATACCTACATTGCCTGCGGAGTCGATGGTCATATCTGTACGAGTCGCAGATGCAGTACCAAATCTTATATTATGTCCATCACTTCTGATGCATAAGTCATCTGCTAATGCACCAACAAGAATTTGTGAAGTTGCACCACACAGACCAACACGAGCTTGACCTACACCACCCTTACTAAATGATTGTATGACATCCTTAGTTCCTGCTACTTCATTAATATCTAACTTCGTAACAGGATCCGTAGTACCAATACCTACATTGCCGTCGGAGGTGATGCGTACTTTTTCTGTCGCAGAGTTATTGGTGTAAGTTTTGAAAGCCATATAGCTATCAATATCGCTGTCAGTAGCAATCCAAGCATTGTCCTTACCAACCTCAATAACACCTGCGTCATTTTTAACTGCTCCGCTATCACGAGATAAGCCAAAACCTAACTGGACTGTTTGTAAAGTTGAATTTGCGGTTACATTTTCATTAGCCAAGACAATAGGCATTTGAGAACTGTTTTCGTTTTTCACTACATGCAAAGGTTCATTAGGACTCGTAGTACCAATACCTACATTGCCGTCGGATTGCAAATATAAATAGCTTAGGTTTCGAGCTTCACTACGAAAATCAATGCTACCATTTGTACTACCAATGGAAAAATCCGTTGAAGCTCCCCCACTATTCTTTTGATCAAAATAAATTTTTCTTGTAGCTCCATTAGTTTGGTCGCTAATTGTAATGTCTCCATTACTAACCTCCAACTTCCCACCAGGATTCGTAGTACCAATACCTACATTGCCGGTGTTAAGGATAGTTATTTTTTCTGATGTTCCCCGTGTTATATGAGCTTTATTTTCTGAGTCTATATAAAACCTAAAACTGTCGATTCCTGTTCCCGATTGGTGACCCAATAGTATTCCACCTAAATTAGTTGGGCCTCCAGCAATGTGTAACTTAGAAACAGGATTCGTAGTACCAATACCCACATCACCCGTGAATATACCATTTTTTGTTCTAAAATTTTTCATGTTATTTGTTTTCTAGATTTTTAATGCGAGAAACCAGGGAGTCAATTGTTGACTGTTGAGATTCATTTTGAGATTTCAAGTCTTCGATTGTTTGTTGTTGTTCTTGGATCGCGGCGATGGCATAAGTGAATAAACTATTGTAATCAAGGCCATGTGGGCTGGTTACCGTTCCATCTTCGTCAACACCTTCTGGGCTCACAGCAAATGCCAATTCATCAACCGTCAACACTTGTTGTGCAATAATACCTGCTTCGATGCGATGTTCTACTGGTTCGCCATTAGAATCTACTGGATTGCCGTCAGCATCAAGCTCGAAATCGTGATCGGCATCATACATTTCGGTTGTTTTGATGTACTTCTTGGGTGTGATTTTCGAGAGCGTCTCGAGCGCGCCAATGATTGGCTGCTCGTTGTGTTTAACGCGGTCATCAGAAGTGTGAACGGTTACTCCATTGACCGCAATATTTCCATGCACATCCAACTTTTGCAGAGGACTCGTAGTACCAATACCTACATAGCCGCCGGAGGTGATGGTCATTCGTTTTTGTTTTATTTCAGTAGTGGCATCCGTCCCGAAATGCATTGCATCAATCGAATTATCATATGTAATTCTACCGATTGATTTATTGTCTGAATCACCGAACAACACACCTACCAAATTACTTGTTCCACCTGTAATACCGACAAAAGTGTCACCGCTTCCCTGAACATTTAATGGGTAACCAGGATTCGTAGTACCAATACCTACCTTGCCGTTGGAGTCGATGCGCATTGCTTCTGATATAGTACTTGTAGAACGAGTTTGAAAAGTTAATGCACATTTTCCATCTACAGCATTCTCACTTACTGCATGAATTCTTGCTAACGGATTATTACCACTTACTGTCGATACACCTGCAAAAAGATCAATACCACAATGACTGTCGGCAGTGTCTTCTTTCATGTTCCGTAATCGCAGCAAATTTCCCGAGGTGCCGCTACTATACAAAGCGCCACTATTAGTATGAACCTCTAACGGTCTAGATGGACTCGCAGTACCAATACCTACATTGCCGTTTTTCTGTACTCTTAATTTATGACTACCTGATTGATCGGTAATCTTTAAATAAGCCGCCTCTTCATGAAAATTAGCGTCAGTATTTGTAATATGTA
>Ga0255758_10003319_pt1 | contig 14300 bp, 19 predicted proteins | sample 011ome_24_FD_179958 | JGI IMG/M metagenome (GOLD analysis project Ga0255758, IMG submission 179958) | Coastal salt marsh microbial communities from the Groves Creek Marsh, Skidaway Island, Georgia - 011513CT metaG (version 2) | ecosystem: Environmental > Aquatic > Marine > Intertidal zone >...
ATTAGAGAATGATAATTCGCGACCATTAGAGTTTTTAAAACGTGGACAACCGGATATGAAACAGAGTGAGTACATAGACTTTAAAGGTCTTCCACAGAGTATATTCCACGAAGCTGTCCAAGAAGAGGACCCAAACATAGTAATAATACCCACATATCATGTAACACCGACCGACTTGATAAAGTTTGTGCCGGAATCGGTGATAGAATATGTAACCCCCATCTTGGACAAAATATTTATACAAGAGGTAGAACCTACAGAAGATATGGAGTTTGATATACCAAGAATCGTGCAGACAAGGAGTTCTTTATTTGAGGAAGTTAGCGATTTAAATGGAATAGCATTGCCTGCGATGTATTATGATGCTATACAAGGAACAACAACTGACGGAGAAGATGTTTTACGCGATATAATACGAGTGGGTGTCCAAGACATGCGCGAAAATAGTCATCAGTTTTTAAGAGAGATGGTGAATGCATTACCGGAAAAGTGTGAAACGCCTGGTGATTATTTATTCTTGGCGAATGTATCGGTAGCAATACAAGAAAAATTGTATTCGAAATTAAAACAACTCGAACGAGATGAATATAATTGGATAAGTGCTGAAATGAAGGAAAAATGCGTGTCTAGACTGAATGACCATCTTGGACATGAGTTTAATAGAGATGATAAAAAGAGGGGGGAAGGGGAAAAACTCCTCATACATTACGTGCATGAGACGGAACATTCACTGGTAGATGCCGCATTATATCCATATTTTAGCTATGAAAAGAGATTTCGATTCTGTGCTCGTGCAGACCTGGTATCAGATACGACATTATGGGAGTTAAAATGCACAAGTAAGATAACATTTGAGCATAGAATGCAGGTGGTAATCTATGCATGGCTTTGGAGAACATTATATCCGGACAGTCCAAGAAAAACCCAAGTGTATAATCTAAGAACTGGTGAAAAACTGAGACTGGATGCGTCTGATGCAGATTTAACACGGATAATGGTATCTTTATTGCGAGGAAAATACGAAGAACCAGTAGTATTAGAAGACGATGAGTTTGTTGAACAATGTGAAAACATAATAAAAATGAAATAAAGTGAATATCCGATTATTATCTATACAATCTTGGACATGATGACTGAGAATCCGATGCATAAAGACGACGATATATGGACAGATTCATTTACAGAGAGTTATATAGAAATAGCAGAAGAAGACGATGAATGTTGTAATCTGTCTACACCAAGGTTGTTCACAGTATTAACAGTGATTTCGCTTATGATAGTCGGTTGCATTTGTTATGTAGTAGTAACATCTTAAATAACATAAAAATACAACGTATATATATAACAATGAATACATGCACATCAGAAAAACTCAATGAATTTTCGAAGGAACATTATACATATATAAATCAAATATTTGGAGATGAAACTGTTCGTGAAATCATCAAAGAAATGTATACAGCACGAGACTGGGATTTTGCGGTAGAAGATGCGAATGCCGATTTTGAGTATTCGAATCATCACGTTTTAATGAAAGAAGGAAAAACAGGAGAGGATATTAAATGGTGCAGTGTGGACGAAGGATATCAGAACATTTTTATAAACAAGAACGATACGTTATGTCAGTCATACACATTGATGAAATATTTAAATAAACCAATTGCAAGAGGAATGAAGCAAAGGCAAATGGACATGGTGCGAATGTATAGAAATATTTTAAAAAAGGAGCATTTCAACGACGAACTCGAAGGAATGGTCGAAATAATGCAAAAAGAATTGAAAAAGAAAAAAAGACAAAAGGGTGTGGTATTATGGAAGGATTATACAACCAAACGTCCTACAAATATGAATAAGAGTTACGAAAAAATACATGAAGAAATAAACAGTGTATTGGATAAATGGGAAAATTACGGGTATCATTATTTTATGAAAGAGGGAACATGTCCTGTAAAACGAGGTAAATAAAATGAAAATATACTATATAATGATGTTGGTATCGGTATATGCGTTTATGATATTACTCATGTATTTCCTAGCAGGTATAAATAAAATATCAAGTTTCAGATCAACAGTCGAAGGATTTAAACATGTGCTTCCAATGAAGGGTTTACCACAAATATTCTATACATTAGCCATCGCGGCAGTAATTATATTAGAAATATCCGCACCATTGATGATAATGGTATCATTACAAACAGATTCCTACCAAGAATATGCGTATTATTCAAGCATCGGTTTAGCGTCATTTACAGCATTGGCGACATTAATTTACCATTTTCCCACAAAAGAAGGACAATATTATTCGTTCATCAAAAATGTAACGGCAATGGGAGCATTAATGCTCCTGTCTACCTTATTTTTGCAGAAGTAATTTGCAGATAAAATAATACTGTGGTCAACTGATAATATATGCATTAATATTATATGGATAATAAAACACTTATAATATTAACGTTTATCGTAACTGGTTTATGGGACGTAATTTTAAGATTCATGTCTTTGAATTATGAAATTTTACCAGCAAGTCTCCAAATGTCGTTCGTAAAAGATTTAGCACCCTATTTTGAAAAACATACATTATTAGCAGCTGCATTAATTGCTGGTTTTGTTGGCGCTACTACTCAACCCCTTATTTTAATGATAACACCTTTCCCAAAAAGTCTGAGTAATATCAAATACCTCACAAAGTTTTTGACGGTAAGTTTTATCATAAGTGCGTTATATGGTTTTGTAATGAAATGGAGTGGTTTGTTCCCCCACTTGGAGGAATATTATTATAAGCCATTGGGTGTATTCAGAAGCATGTATCACGACGGCATATCTGGATTAATTGTTCAGGTCACATTATTATTGCTATTATTTACAATCTTCAAATAAGTTATAAATTAAAATGATGATACCATTTGTAAATAGGTTCACCTGTTTACCGAAGCAATTACCTAGATTTATCAACAAATTAAAGAGTTCAAACTATAGACCGATATTAGATTATGCGAATGAGAATAAAAATGATTTCCAGAGAAATTTTATCGAAATGGATAGATTAATCTCGAATCATGAAAACACAACCATCGCATTAAAGTTGAGTTCATTAAATGTAGAAAATGACTATGATTATGCACTGTTTTGTGCAAATAGATTAATAGAGAAGGCAATAAAACAAAATTCAAAGGTACTAATAGATGCGGAAGATTATATAATTCAAGATAAAATATCAGACATATCAAATATAATGTTAAGTAGATACAATAAATGCGATATAAATGTCTACAAAACATATCAGATGTATAGAAAGGACGCATTGGACGAATTAAAGCATGATATGCAAAAACGAACTTACTTGTTAGGTTGTAAACTAGTGCGAGGAGCCTATTATAATCAGGATTATAAATATGATATATTATACGATACAATTGATGAAACACATAGTAGTTATAACGACGGAATACGACATTTTATAGATAATTGTAAAACGCACGATAAGTTGCTATGCGCAACCCACAACGAAGAAAGTATATATTTATCCGATTCATTAGATAAAAACGGAAACGTCGAATATGCTCAGTTGATGGGAATGAGTGATAAATTATCTAAAAAGTTGAGTGATGAAAACAAAGTAGTATATAAATATTTACCGTATGGACATTTGAACGAAACCCTACCGTATTTGGTAAGAAGGTTATATGAGAATTATCCAATGATATTAAATATATTTAAATGATGACGACATGTGTAAATATAACCACATATATTTGTAATATATGGTTATATGGAGGAAAAAATAGACAATTTGAATAAAAATGTGGATACAATCAAAGAACTATTACAATCATTGACTATAATGGTTGGTGAAACAAAGGACCGAGTGGATTTGTTAGATAAAAAAATAGACAAATTAACGATAAAGCTAGAAGGAGACATAATATCAGAATGCAAGAAAATGGGTTCACACATAGATTTTGTGGAATCTGTGTATGATAGTGTAAAAAAACCACTTATTTATGCATGTAACCAAATAGAATATTTAACGGACTATAGTCAGGAACAACCAAGAATAACAGGCAATATGTGAAATAATATACGATATGAATAACTTACTTACTGTTGTGTGAGGAACAGCGAACATCACCGTCAACCGGAAGCTTTTTGCATGGATTACCTGAACGACATGTTTGTCCACAAACGTATTGATACATTTGTCCAACACGACGCTTATTACGATTCCATTCTCTACTAGCGTCATCGAAATCAATGTCTACATCGAGAGTAATATTAGCTTTTGAGCGAGAACGTGTATTATATCCCGAGGTCGTATTGTCTTGTTGCTGAAGACGCTTGGTCGCGCGGGTGATATACGTGGAAGATGTTTGAGACGAAGTCTGTGTAGAAGTTTGGGAGCGAGTCAACATAGTAAATGTATGGGAATATGAAATAATTAAGATATAAAATTTAAAATCAATTTTATATAGAAAATGTTGCGTTAATAAATAATGAATATTCGTATTTGCACAATCTATACAACTGCGAATAAATGGGGACAACACATTCCTCGTTACGTCAGAATCCACAGAATCCAGGAAAAAAACCAGATGTAGAGAACAATAAAACAAATATTCCGAAAATAGCACTCGAAGAAGTATACGAAAGTTTAGAAGAATACAAGGAGGCGGTCAACAATGTATATAGTTTGAGTCGTTTATTAGATGATTATGTAGACGATATCCAAGAAAGAATGAACGATGGAGATGAAAATCCAATAAATAGCGTATTATTAACAACATTACATGACGGGTATACGACGGAAACGGCAAAGAATTTTTGTGAAGTGATAGAATTGGGTGTGAATATAGAAATGGTAAGACGGGCTAGAATGCTATTTTCTTGCAAACAATACGAATTTTTGGACGGTCATAGTATACGTGACATTCGTAACAGTAAATCATCTGAAACGATAGATGGATTAGCAGTAGCAAATATAGGAAATTTGTTAGAGGCGCGAATATTAGATGTTTCGCGTAGATTGCCTGCACACGGAAACACGCATGTATATGCTAGTATAGGACAATGGACACATGGTGTAAAAGCATACTTTAATTTATTACGCAAAGACCCGATTGTTGAAAATAAATGGATAGTGATATCTTCAGGAGTAAATATTTGTGATTATACCAAGATAGACACGACTAATCTGCAAACATTTCCACCCGAATACACAATATTTTTAAAAAGCATTACCCAAGAAATGAATTCAAATGCGTATATAAATATAATAGAAGAATCGACCAAAATTGCTGCAAAACAGGCAGATGATGCTGTAAAAATATTGGAGGAAAAAAATGCACTATATAATTTCACTAAACAAATATTGGAGAATGACCCCAATAATATATATGCGAAAACGAAAGAGCGAAATGCGAAGATAGATGCTCATAATGCATCACAGATGGTGTCTGCTGCTGTAACAAACGCTAAGGCAGCACAATTTACATTAACAGAAGCGGAAACACATGTGGCTATGAAAACAACAACATGGGAATATGGTACGCCTGATATACACGATACCTTACGGTGTGTTTATTCGGGGACAAACCCTCAATGGAATGGGCAGTATATACGCGATTGCGTCTTCCAAAATGCAAATATAGATATTGCGAATATAACGTTAAATGTAATGTCGGACATACACCATTACTATCATGATTTATATCATGGACAAGTCATTCTATCAACACACAAGATGAATGATATATATTATGCGGTGGTTGTAAAAGTAATTATGCGCGGTGATGATATTCACTTGCAAATGAAAGAGGCACAAATGAACAAAATGTTCAGAACAACATCGCAATTAGTTTCGGGACAAAACCCCTCAAATAACCCATCTCAATTTATATTTATAGACCCGAGTAGAAGGTGTATTGGGATCGGAACCAACGAACATTCCGTTCAGTATGAAGTCGAATATCTAACAACTGCTCGAGATAATGGACAGAATGTGGTAATACAATCGGATACATATCCCAATTTTGTAGCAAGTCGTGTGGCTGAAGATTCGAATCATGTCCGAGGTGGAGGAAGAGAAAATAATTTATACTATTTCGACCAATTTAGTGCTACAACAATGCGTAGACAAAGCTATTTGTATACATTCGAACAGATGCATAATTATACCATGGAAGCAAATAATGTGGAAGACGAAGATAATGTATCAAAGACAAATCGAAGATATGGTAGTGATATATCATTTGAAATAACAGACCGAACGAATCAAACGAAAGAAATCGGAAACGTCGGAATGGTGATTGATAAAATCGATAAATCTGGACAGATTTCAGGAGGTTTATCGGTAAAAACAAGACCAGTAACGAAGACAATTAATGGACGAGATATAATAAAGCCCGGAGAGACGATAATGTATGTATCGAGTGATAGTTTGCTTCATATAAAGGGTGTATTGTTAGGAAGCAAGGTATTGCGTGTAAAACAAGACGAAAATGAAGAGGAGCATTTGTATTGGGGTGAAACCAAAATAGTATAAATGTTATACTTCGATATCTGTATTTTCCCATACAACAGAAGGTGGTGCACTCCATTCCGAATAGAGAATCGCCTTACTAGTTGGTCTTTCAAGAGAGAGAAGTGTATCAAGTGCTTGTTTCCTACGTTCCATAGGAAACAAAGAGGAAGGCAACTTTCGACTGTAAAATTTCCAAGCCCATTCGAATTGCAATGCGGCTTTCCAATCGGGGAATCCTTGAACATAACAACGACGAGACCACGATTCACCCTTCGCAACTTTTGCACCCGTAGCTCGTGCCCCGCCTGTAATTTCTTTATTATGTTGCCGAAGACGACGGTCTAAGTCGACTGTAGCGCCAATATAGGTAGCATGATTGGTCGATTCGAGAAGATACACATAGAACGACATATTTTTAATTATATAGTATATAATGAACAAGATAATTGAAATAATAGACGAAATATATAATGAAGTGAAAGATTTAAATGACGGAAAGGTAGCCGATTACATACCAGAATTAGCAAATGTAAGTCCAGACAAGTTTGGGATTAGTATATGTTTTGTGGATGGTACGACACATAATGTAGGAGACGCAACCGACTCGTTTTGTTTACAATCGTGTAGCAAACCATTATCATATTGTGTAGCTTACGATGAAATGGGAAAAGAAGAATTACATAAACGCGTTGGTTTCGAACCATCGGGACAAGCATTTAATGCTTTTATTCTAAATAAAACTGGTTTGCCTCATAATCCAATGATAAATGCGGGAGCAATTATGGTGGCAACGCAAATCGGAAAGAATCAAGAGCCATCGTCTAGATTTAACATATTGAAAAAGAAATATAGTGAATTCGCAGGTGGAAACACAGTGGGTTTCGACAACTCAGTGTTTTTATCGGAACAACATCATGCAGATAGAAATATATCACTGGCGTATTATATGCGCGAAAATGGTGCGTATTCAGATATAATGTCGCCGAACGACATAAGTCAAGGATTGAATTTATATTTTCAACAATGCTCAATTACGATAAACAGCGAGGCAGGAGCACAAATAGCAGGGACGTTAGCAAATGGGGGTATAAATCCGACAACAAATGAACGAGTAACATCATTAGAATCAATAACAGACTGTTTAACATTAATGTATAGTTGTGGAATGTATGATTACAGTGGCCAATTCGCGTTCGAAATAGGTTTACCTGCTAAGTCTGGAGTAAGTGGTTGCATACTATTAGTTATTCCAAATCAAATGGGAATTTGTATATGGAGCCCTCCATTAGACAACGTAGGTAACAGTTTTAAAGGAATCGAGGTATGTAAACGTTTGAACAATAAATTGAAACTACATATTTTTCAGAATATCATAGCAAACGGGGTGAAATAATGAGAATATATCAAAAATATGTCTATATATATAAAATGTATCCATTAATCAAAACGTTTAAGGCAACGCGTATAAGAAATGCGTTTATATTGAATGCTATGGTAGCCGCGTTTACGGCGGTATTAGCTATTGGAATAACGAAACAACTCGACAAACATAAATCGGACATTTACATTTTTATGAATAAACTGACCCCAGGTAAAGGTATCGGAGAGTATACAAAAGTCTTCGTCGTGTTTATAACGACATTTATCAGTAGTTTTATAGTATATAATTTACTGCATTTATTATTTGGTTTTGGTGCGGCGATGATAATAGACAACAAATTTAAGGCAAATTTGCCTAAGTATTAATAGATAAAATAAAATTGATAGTATGTTGTTCAAACAATATACTACAACTAATTTAGATTGTTATTATGGAAAATCTTAGCCCCGCCGAAAAACTTAGCCCCGCCGAAAAACTCTATCAGAACCATCTCGCAAATGTGAAAAGGTATCAACGGAAGAATCCTGAAAAAATGGCTGCAAAGGCAAAAAAATACATGGAAAAGTTGAAATCCGACCCCGAAAAGTATGCCGAATTTCTCGAGAAGAGGCGTAAATATTACAATGAAGTTACAAAACCCAAAAAAAATAAAACAACAACAACAACAAATAGTTAAAAAAATAATAGTATATAATAATAAATGTTCAAAGTCTTTTTGTTGTTGTCTAGCTTGTTGGGGATTGTAGCCCGAAAAAATGAATATGTCCCATTACTGGACATAGAAGAATATCAAACGACCCATTTTGTAAATGAATCACTTCCTCAGGCCTTTTCTTGGTCAGATGTAGAAGGAGTTAACTATTTAACAAAGAATTTAAATCAGCATATTCCTGTATATTGTGGAAGTTGTTGGGCACATGGGAGCATAAGTGCATTGTCCGACAGAATAAAAATCGCAAGAAAGGCTGCTTGGCCTGATATTAATTTGAGTATCCAGTTTTTATTGAATTGTCAGATGGGCGGAAGTTGCAATGGAGGTGACCACTTAGCGACATATAAGGCAATTCGCGATTACGGTTCTATACCATATGAAGATTGCATGATATACCAAGCATGTAGTTCAGATTCAAAAGAAGAAGCATGTAAAGAGAAGAAGCAGTTTGAATGTACGCCGACAAATATATGTAGAACATGTGATACATTTACTTCGCATGGAGGAACATGTAATCCGATAACACATTATCCCAATGCGACTATAGGTAGTTTTGGTGCAGTAAAAGGCAGTGATAATATGCAAGCGGAGATATATAAAAATGGTCCTATAGCATGTGGTATAAATGCCGAGGAGATTGTGGATTATAAAGGCGGTGTACTGGATTTACCACACAAATTAAAAATGATAAATCATATTATTTCGGTAGTTGGATGGGGATATGACCAAGAACTTGGAAAACAATATTGGATAATTCGCAACTCCTGGGGAAGTTACTGGGGTGAATTGGGCTTTATGCGCCTAGTTATGGGTGAGAATCAACTTGGTATTGAAAAAACATGTGCTTATGCGATACCCGAATCATGGACGACCCATAATGTTCCATGTAATGAAGACGGTAGCAATTGTGGAAGTGAATAATCATTATGAAATCTGAAGATACATATAAAGATATATGTATCTATCTACTAATGAACGCGTATAATAATAAGTATGATGAATTGGTTGAACCGTTGTATGGTGTAAAAAGAGACTCAACTTCAGACAATATATTATTGCAATCAAACGTAATACCTCACACATATAGTGTAACCGAACGCATAGATATGACTATGCACAAGACATACAGTATTGACCCAGCTGGCTGCGAAGATGCTGATGATGCATTTAGTATATACGAGGAAAATGAAAAAATGTTTTTAGCTATTCATATAGCAGACCCAACCGAATATATAAATATCCAATCGAGTTTATGGGAGGACGTAGAAAAACGAATAGTTACCAGATATCCTTCAAACAAACCACCGATACATATGATACCAAAAGAAACGATGGAAAAAGCAAGTTTAATGGTGAATCAATACGGAGAAATAAAATTAGCGATAACAATATTAACCGAAATCGATAAAAATACATACGAACCGGTGGGTGGAATAAAACTGTTATTTACAAAAATACGGGTTGAAACGCAAAACGCCCTAAGTTACAAAAAAGCAGGAGAGGACGTGGATACAATCGAAACATTAAAAAATGGATTACGAATCAGCAAAGCATTGTATGATATTCGAAGTGAAAAAACTAGAGGAACCGTATTAAATGAAGTATCTACTTCTTTTCCACGATACGATAGTGAGACAATGTATTTATATTCAGATACAAAAACAGAAATCGCTATGAAACAAATGATAGCAGAATATGCTATATTCGCAAACACATTTATAGGAGAATATTTAAAAATTAATTTCGAAGGAGCTGGATTATATCGTATTTGTAATGCAAAGGATTGGTTGAATACGGTCTATCCCGATATAACTGGACAAGAATTATTGAATGAAATTATAGTAAATGGAATAAAAGCCGAATATATATCCACTGTAAAACCACACGATTTGGTAGGTGCAGCCGAATACACTCATTTTACCTCACCTATTAGACGTTTGTCTGATTGCGTATGTCATTATTTATTGAAATATATTCATTTAAAAAACGCGAATCCTCATTTGCAAGTGCCCTTTTCAAATGACCAGTTAAAACAATATTCGAATGACTGTTTGAAGTTAACCAAGGTGATTAAAAATATTCAATATAAAGATACCAAATTTCGTTTGATACAAACAATGAGTGCGATGTTATTAACATGTGATTCTATAGACATCGTTTATTATGTAACTAGTTACACTGGTCGTTTTTTGAATATAATCATTAATAAAATTAATGAACATACTGTTTATTTGTCGTATACATTACGAAGGAATGATTTACAGACAGAATATATGTTGAAAGAAGAAAAACATTTATCAATAACAGACGTAAATTGTGTGGGTAAGTTTGACGAAGGAAGTCTACCAGAATTGGATAGTTTGTTTATTGAAAAAATATGTTATTGCGAAACTTGAGAGTGTATGTAAATGGATTCGAACGCATAGTTAGATGCTTTGGAATCCCTGTTGCATCGTCAGAATGACGAACCCAATCATCAATACCATGTTTATCAATATAACTAGATTGTAATTTAATCCACTCAAATAAATTGGCTTCTTTACCATGAATGTTCAAATGTGTTTTATTATTATTTAATGCAGCATTTCGTAATGCAAATCTATCAATTGAACTTTTATGCATGCGATATAATAAGACATTGAATAGAGTATATTCACAAATTTTTTTACACATCACTAACGGATACTACAATATTATATTTTATACTATTTTAATATTAATATAAAAATTGAACGGATATATTACCTATACATGTCTATCAACATACCAACAATGAATGAAGGTGAAATGGAACCGTCGTTGGACCAACTCATTGATTGGTTCAAACGTGTAGGTGAAGAAATGAATATAGATGACCATATCGAAGCCAATGAAATGGCTGTTTTGAATGAATATAAAACGAACTCCATGTCGACGTGGGCAAGTGGAAAATATTATTTATATGGTCAGATTCCCATTGATACAAATACGCCTATTACACCTGCGTTGTTACAATCCGCGATTGATGCAAATTCACGCCGTTATGTAGAATATGGTGGACCATGCAACAGTTTCGAAGCAGCTTCGATTGCGAAAAGTGACGACCAATTTAAGAATTTTATGAAATTGCTCGACTTTTATCACAATAAATACAATGAAATCGCATATGCACCAGGTGGAAATGGATATAAACTTGCCGAGAAGAGTTGGAATAGTAGAAATAAAGATTGTTGATTGGATATTCTCAATATCAAAAAAAAACAAATGTATATACATTTGTTTTTTTATTTGTCGGTTATTTCATTAGGTAGTTATTTATTGTTATTGTATTATAATTCCTCCCGTTGACCCTCATCATATTGGTTATATAATGAGGGTCCAGGAGTCACCGAAAGAGAGGTTCGTTCCAATACACATGGTCCAGCCCCACCAGTCACACAACTGTAACATATATTACATCCAATCCCTTCCTCCTCTTCCTCTTCTTCCTCTTCTTCTTCGGATATTTCCATCGCTGTGTCTTCATCGAAATGATATCCCGATAGTAGCATGTGCGCGAGATTCTTTAACTGTATTTGACGCCGACTATAGATTTGAACTTGTTTAATTTCAAAGGCAGTCCGAACATTATTTTTTTGAATAAAATCCATTTTGAACGACATTTCATTTTCACGTGTTTTTCGAATATCATCGGCAAGAGCAAATACCTCAGGAATATTTTGTCCGCGCACATGTTGAGGCACTTCTAATATTCCTGCAGTTTCCTCCATATCATTAACAGCGATAATATGGTCATTGCAACCATAATGTCCAAATCGACCAACGACCTCTTCAATTTGGTCATTGTCCGTAACTAATTGTTCTCGAAGGCGCGTATTCATTTCCGTTCGTTCTTCAATGTTTCGCTGCATTGTTGCGATTTCGGTATCCAAAACCATAAATTCTTGGTTGGATACGTGAAGTGTATATGCGACTGTTTGAATACCGTCACATGGAGTTCGGCATTGCGGACAGTCATATCTCCCTCCTTCCATCCATTGGGTTAAACATCTCATGCATGCAGTGTGCGCACAACCATTGAAATGTGCGAGATGATTGTTTGATTCATCATCGTCTACCACAGTCTCTTCCATGCAAATTGAACACGAATATTTCGCCCCAACATAGGTAGGATGAAAGTCCGCGCCGTAACAATGTGGAAATTCCGCAGCCATATTTGATACTTATTTTACTCAGAAGTATTGTTGATACTTTATATAAAACACACAAAAAGCATTTCAATTTTATGTAAGCAACGGTAATAGTGTATATACGTAAAATAAAATGTGGGTATACTAATAATAGTAATGAAATTATTGGCGATACCCGACGATATATCAAGAAACGCACTCTACACCATAATCCCATGTATAATAATTAGTATATACACGAATTTCTTATTCGGGCATAATATCCTATGTATAACATATGGTTTGTTGTTAATAACCAGTGTCTTGTATTGGACAAACACTAGTTGGGAGAATATGATGTATATAGATATTACTGTAGCACTATTAACAATATGTTTAATGAGTTTTATCGCATTTACACGATTTTCTACCACGTTTATATGTTTATGGTTAGGCACGTTGTGTATCATGGTCATATCATTTATGACGAATCGTAATATATTACTGCGTCGGATATATACATTTGATACAATTGAACCGACGATAATCGGCGATTTAATCGATAAGTATTACCCGATAACATATGTCCCATACGATTCAGTTGAAAGGGTTTCTGTATATAAAACATCAACGCATATGCATATGATAATAAACCATTTATTACCAACTGTTGTATTCATAACCGGGATGTATATTTCATGCAAAGATGATATGTGAGAACTTTTCCCGCGGTCGATTAATACAGCGTAAAAAAATACAAATATACGGGTTATATTCAAAATCCTATATTTAATTATTAAGCAAATAAGTCTCCTTGAAATCTGCAAAACCGTGCGTCGCAATATACTGCATCAAACGCATAACATATGCATACGAAGAACCGGAATGTCCTCCCGCAACACTATCATTATGTTCGAACATTGCCGTTTTGATTCGCTTCAATTCGGGTGTATCGCAAAACATAAATCCTTCACCCGTTGGTGGGTCGAAATCGCGAATCCATTCCCACAATTCACATTGAGTAATTGCATAATGGGCGTTTTCGAACGATGCTTGGTCGTAAGACTTGACGAAATCGAATGAACCTGAAACTGATATAGTAGACATAATAATAGCCCGTTGTTGATATGATTTATTTCCGCCTATGGTCGAAAATCAATTTTATAATTTATGTAAATATGTGTCTATAATCAAACTAGAATATCGACCACGACCCGGTGGAGGTAACAATAAAACAAAGAAAACAAAGAAAAAACGAAGAACATACCGATAGAAACTTCTAACGGGACATTTTACACAGTGTGTGTAGATATTGTATTACTATCCTCATAAATTAATGCTAAAAAGTTGACCAGTGTTTGAACACCTTCAATCATTTTCGATATATCAATCTTTTCGGATTGTCCAATCGTATATGTAAAATCTATAAATGAAAATCGAAGACAAAATCCGTTTATCGCGAAAGGTTCACCCGCCACAGTTAATATTTTCAAATGTTCTAATAAATAATTTGATAAATCTCCCCCAGTATACAGATGTAAA
>Ga0255758_10003329_pt1 | contig 14284 bp, 33 predicted proteins | sample 011ome_24_FD_179958 | JGI IMG/M metagenome (GOLD analysis project Ga0255758, IMG submission 179958) | Coastal salt marsh microbial communities from the Groves Creek Marsh, Skidaway Island, Georgia - 011513CT metaG (version 2) | ecosystem: Environmental > Aquatic > Marine > Intertidal zone >...
TAGTCTATGGGCCCGTTTGATTACAAGGCGGTGCCCATGCCCCGTTTAGCTTATGCAGCTAAAGAAAATACCTCATCATTGGCATTTATAAGTTTTGTTGCGTTCACGGTAGCTTCCTCACCGATTCTCCACATGCCTTCAGTTGTCTGTCGAATCTAAAACGCCCCCATATGTTTTATTGGTGGAGGCGGGAGGAATTGCACCCCCGTCCAAACTTCCTATCTCATGCTTCAGCGAATTAGTCCACAACAATAGTGTGGGTTTTTCCCTGATAACTCATCGTAACGTACTTACCTTTCTGTACCTGTGTTTCTACATTGTGACATATTTCACGGTACTCAATTCTTCCTCTGTTTTCAGCACGAGTACGTCCAACATTGGTTCCTGTGATAGCTCCAAGAACTGTAGCAATATCTTTGCCAGAGCCTCCGCCGATTTGATTTCCTATAGCAGCCCCTATAATGCCCCCCAATAAAGACCCGCCTAACTTGTTCTCCACATAAACTTCTCTCATTTCACACTCTCGCTGTGTGACTGTAACATATCTAGGTGTTTCTGAAACAATTGTAATTTGAGCAAAAGTGAAACTTGGTATTAACAATAAAGCTAAAAGTAGTAATCTCATACATTTCCTCCTATAGGTCTTTTATTTATAATTATAACTTAATACTACGCTCATAGTCAAGCCTCAAATCCAACAATTTTTCAGCATAATTGTCTCTTTTTTCAATAAAAACCTGAGGATCATCGCCTTCCACACATATAAGCAAAGCTATAGTCGGAATCGGTATTTTTGTCATTTCTTCAAACATTATAGCGTAAGCGGTGCATTGCATAAAGTAATTGTCAATCCAAGACTTTCTTTTTGGCTTTCTTGATGTTTTAAAATCAATAACACAAAGTTTACCATCAAATTCTGCAATACAATCTACTCTGCCTGCCAGTCGTAAGTGGTGACTATACAAAGCTGTTTCCAGCGCATGAATGTTATTGATTCTATCTAACAAAGGCTTAAATTTAAAAAACATTTCTTTGTCTAAGAGGCTGAGTTTATCGTATGATACTTCCTCATTCAAAAGTATTTGCTCACACAAATCATGTATTTTAGTACCACGGGTTGCTGCTTGATTACTTATCTTGTTAGCTTCCTCTTCACCTACTCTTTCACGCCATGCCTTTATACTGTCCTGTGTCATATATGACATAACAGTGGTAACTGATGGGTAAGAAGAACCGTCCGGTGTTTCGTACATTCTTCCGTTCGGAGTACTTTTTGCAACAGCCTCTACGATATCAATTTCTTTGTGTTTAAACATTATCATCCTAAATTTGGTACACCCTGGGGGACTCGAACCCAACCAACCCCCGGCTTAGAAGGCCGGTGCTCTATCCTGTTGAGCTAAGAGTGCTTTAATAAATATTCTGCCTGACCCATAACCCATGGATCACGATAAGGTAAATCATATCCTGAGGAACTATCCCAATTTTCAAACGCATAATCAAATCTATCGCTGTACAATCCAGGATTTTCTTTCATCAACTTTTCTAGTTCCTTTGCCCATTCGTCAAACTTTTCATCACTGACAATATTGCTATCCAATTGATAGTAAATACAAGAATGTATAAGAATCTGCAAACGCCGTTGCTTTATGAGTGAAGCTATCGGATTGGTTGTATTCGGAAAAGTGTATCTTTCGTTTTTAGACATTATGTTATAGGTATGTAAGTAATAGTGTATTGCGAATGCACTCCTGAGAGTGCTGCCTCGAAATCTTCTTGACCTATACAATCAAGAATTTCTTCATAGCAAGTAAAGATTTCTTCGACATAGCCGTTACTAAGAACTAACATTAGTCACGGACCTCCGTAATATACTTGTGGTCAACAATAACAACCTCACCAGCCTTGCGACTGATAGTGGTATCTTTATACTGGAAGCCTTCATCCAGTTCGATGTGGTGAGCGACACCGCCACCGTAACAAACACGGCTATGGGTTACTTTGCCGCTGACGGGCTGGTTACCGTCAAGATAAAGACCTTTAACACGCATACCTTCTAAATTCCAACCCATAAAATATCTCCTCACAAGTATTTTCTCAGTTTATGCCAGTATTATAGCACCCTGTAATCCAAAAGTCAAGGAAAAAAAGCATCTCTAAGTACTTGATTTCCTTAGAGATGCTAAATTAGTTGAAAATAAAAAGTTCTTTTAAATCAAATACTTGCCCCATATTCATCTTCGTAGCGCATTCTAGCTTCAATATACTCTCTTACCAATTCGGATCTGACTATATCTTCAGGGCCAAATTCAACGGAACAGAAAGAAGGCATATCTTCAGTGGTTTGAATGAATTTCTTCAGGCCTGACATGTCGTTGCGTTTATACAAATCTGTTTGACGAAAATCTCCGCAAAAAATTATTTTTGTATTAACCCCAACTCTTGTCATTATGCTGTTAATTTCCATGTCATTTAAGTTTTGGCACTCATCAACAATAACAATAGAATGATCCAATGTTATTCCCCTGACAAAAGATGTACACATAAATTTTAAATATTTTTGCTCTACCAATCGATTGTAAGGTTTGTCTTTTGTAGGAAAAAACTCTTCACACATAGATTGATATGGTGAACTGTAAATTTCAGTTTTTTCTGCTTCAGTACCAGGTAAATGTCCAATTTCTCTGCTAGGAACTGCTGATCGCACAATAATTACTCTACCATAACCGTTTTGCTTGTCCATTACTTCTTCTAACGCTCGGTATAAGGCAATGAAAGTTTTACCCGTTCCAGCACAGCCATGCAACAAAAAGGCCGGCTTATATCTGTATTGAGACATAAACTGGCCTTGAGATTCGGTTTTTGCGCTGATTGTAATCATGTCCTCAAGACGCATCTTGAGACTTGTGGATGGGTTTCTTTCACTTCTTTCATTTTGTACTAATTGAAGATTCTTTTTAGGCATGTGGTAATCCCTATTGTTGGTTATTATTAAAGAATCATAATATAAGTGAACTATCCTCCGTGTTTTTTTCTATGGGCTTGCACTACTTCTCTTTTAGCTACAGACTTATGATCTTTTTGACCATAATCTGAAGCCAAAGAACTTGTAGGATTTGCATCTGATATCCGTGAAAGTACTTCTTTAAAGCCATTGGGTGCTTTGGTTCTGTCGCCGGTACCGTTTACAGTGCCGGGGGAACTTAATAGAATACTTCTAAGATGTGTGTTTTCTTTGAGGTATGTATCCCTCTCAGAAATTTTCATAAACTTTTCAGTTATCTCACCAGTATCAACATTCTCAAAATTGTATGTGGGCATTATTCGCCTCGGCGTATAAGTTCTTTGCGAATCTTATCTTTAAATTTGGGCTTCGTATTGCTTGCTTCAAGAGTTTCTTTCAAAATAGTCGTTGAGGTACCAGTCATGTAACTATGAGTTCCTCTTCTGACTCCTCCTACTCTTTTGTATGTAGATGGTTTAAATTTCATTGGCATAATCATTCTCCGTTATTTCTTCAATATTATCAATAATCATATTTATCACTTTAGCTCCCAAGACAGAAATTAATCCCGACTCTATCATTAAAAGCAAACACTTTTTAATATACAGGGGTTCTAACTTCAACTCTTTGAAAGTATCACGGGTGTAGCGAACATTGTCATCCCCATAAACATTCAATGCCATGAGAGTAACATCTATTTCTTCCTCGGTATAGAAAGAGATTCGATGGCCTATAACTTTAGGCTGTAATTCACTTTCTATTTTTTTAAATTCTATTACTTGTCCCATACTTCTATTTATTTATCCTAACATTTTTATCGGAAGGTTTTTCAAAATAATGACAGCAAGTTTCAATTATTTACCGGCGCATTTTTGCAATATCTTCTGCTTCCTGTTGATTTATAATGGGCACTGCGTTAGACTTATGCATAGTCGATATGCCCTTGATTAACGTACCAGTGTACTCTACTCTCTCAGCCTTGGCGCAAGCGTCAGCAGAGGGCGCTGAGGAGACGCTAGGGTAGTCAGGAGTCTCTCTGACATAAGTAGATTTTGGTACATACTTCTCAAACTTAGGCTTTGTCTTCTTTTTAGCCGGCAATTTTCGTCTTTTTCTGCCGGAAGTAGTGTAGCTTAGAGAATTGCCGAGATTTAAATACATGATATACCCTCATTTAAATTATACCGTTATTATTACAGATATTGAATCATATGTCAAGCGTTTTATTTATTGGGTGTCGTAAAAACGACAGTATATAAATAGTGAAAGTTAAGAAGCACACCATTTATTGTGTCGCAATCATGACACTTGAGAGGATATCGATGAATCGCATATTTCCTTTCGTTATGCTCCTGATGACCCCTATACTATCTAATAATGTTCAAGCACAAGCTACCGGAACGTGTACTACTGGTACTCAATACTGTGAGGGATCTACTGCGTCTACTACAATTAACTCAACGTCTACTGCAACATCAACTGCAACTACGACAAACACCAATACCAACAACAATACAAACACCAACAATAACACCAGTACAAACACGAATACCAACACGAATAACAATACAAATGTCAACACCAGTACTAGTACCAATACAAACACCAACACAAATAATAACATAATGAGTGGTGGTACTAATAATACCAATACCAACACCAATGTTAATACAAGTACTAGCACAAGCAACAATACCAACACAAGTACTAACACTAACAATAATACCAATAATAATACTAACAACAACACCAATACCAACAACTCGACTGTGAATAGCACCACAACGAGTAACAGTACCAGCAACAATACAAGTGTTAGTTCAAGTACTTCTTCGTCAACTAGCGATAACCTTAACCGAAATGTTAGTGAATCTTCTAGTAACAACACTAGTAATAGTACTAGCACGGTAACAACTGATAATACTAACAACAATGTCAATCAAAACATCAATCAGTCTACATCGTCACAGAGAGTGGTTCAAGATATAAACTCTCCTCCACCATCTGCGATTGCTCCATCAATTGGATCATCATATTCGCAGGATCTATGTACTACAGGAGTCAGTGGCGCTGTGCAGACGCAAATATTTGGACTGTCAGCTGGTAAGAGCGTAACTGATACTAACTGCGAGCGTATAAAGCTCTCTAAGACGCTCTACGACATGGGAATGAGAGTAGCTGCCGTTTCACTCATGTGCCAAGACGAACGTGTCTGGACGGCTATGAAGATGGCTGGTACGCCCTGTCCCTATGAAGGGATGATTGGTGAAGAAGCTGGACTAGCATGGGAAGAGAATCTGACAGATGTTCCTGGTGTCTCCAAAAGAGATGCGAGGAGAATGGATTCGTCTCCTAACATGCCTAACTAATGAGAATAGTTCTCACTATAGCTCTGTGTATCTTATGTGGCAGTGCCTTCGGGCAGTCTGTGCTTAGTAATTTGAATACTGGAAACTCTGGTGCCACACAGCTTCAACTAGATGACTTGAGACAAACACAAGTAGACTTAGGGTTTGATTTTCCCTTTTATGAACAGACATATGATGATGTTTGGGTTACCTACACGGGGGTATTGAACTTTCAAGCCAGTACATCGGGTTCATGGTTCTGCTGTACAGGGAGAGATTTAACCAGTTCAACTACGCAAGCCAATACAAAATGGGACTATTCTATATTCGGACTATGGACAGATTTAGATATTGAATATGTCGCTAACCCGTGGTACAAAACAACAGACAGCATGGCTATATTTGGTTGGTATAATGTACCAGAGTGGTATAGAAGAACAAGCGATGTATCTAGTTTTGAGCTGGAACTTTATGATACAGGTGAAATAAAATTCTTGTATGACGAAATTGATGTTGTCAACCATGCGGTAACAATTGGTGTAACTGGTGATGCGTCTGAGGGGCAATATTATCAATTTGAATATAGGCCAGGAGGCTGGACTACTTCAACCCCTTTCACTATGTCATTTAATACGCAGACTGGTGTTGCTGTAGATTCTAGCGGTAACTCTTCACAGCATACTGCATATCCAATTCCATCGACAACAACCATAGATCCTTGCCTTGAAAACCCTGCAGCATGTGGACAATTGAATCTTGATGTATCTACATCTATCGCTAATTTTAATACTGGACCAGAAATATTTGGTGATGATATAACAGACTTCATCGATGACCCGTCTTTAAACTTTGGTCCCGATCCGTTTGAAACATATGAACAAACATTGTTGACATCAGGACCTGGTACAGGACAAGATGGATTTTTCGATTCTTCATTTGATGGATTTGATTCGGGTGTAAGTACCTCAATGTTTTCTGACGATTCTCAGTTCGACGGTCAGCCACCACAGGACTCTTTCGATGGTCAGCCTCCACAGGAGACGTTTGACGGCCAACCACCACAAGAAACATTTGACGGACAACCTCCGCAGGATTCTTTTGGTGCTCCTCCTCCAGATGACTTTACGACCCAATCGTTTGAAGATATTGCTTTTGACTCTCCGGGTGACGGTCTACCAGAGATAGAAACTTTTAATGAGTTTGAAGACACTAATATGCCTCCCCCACCAGGAGCTCCACCGCCTCCGCCTGGTGCTGAACCTCCACCTGGTGCTCCGCCTCCACCTGGTGCTCCGCCTGAAGAATCTTATGAGAAAATAGCGGCTGAAGATATAACAGAAGAATTTGATGAACCTTTCGAGGAGAATTTTGAGGAGCCCTTTGAAGAGGAATTTGATGAGGTCTTTGAAGAGTTAGAGCCGCTTCCAGAAGAAGTAATTGAAGTAGCAGAAACTATAGCAGTTGAAGCTCCTGCTCCTGGTAAACCAGTGGTCGCAGCAGCTCCAAGACCAAGAGCAGTGAGGGCCGCTCCTAGAGAAGCAGCTGGTCCAAGAACTGCAAGCGCATCAAGAAGAGTCAATGCAGCCAGAAGAGTAGACGCAGTTAGTATTGCAAGAAGTCAGATTCAAGCCAGCGAGGAACTTGTGCAAGGAGCAGTCGCTGCTGGTACTGTTTCATCTTCAGGTGCCGCCAGAGACATAGTGCCAAGTCAGTCACAGGGACCTAGCTACGGTGCGCCAATAACAGAACAGAGCATAGTAGAGAATATAATTAATCAAAATTCAGGTAGCAGTGACGGTAGCATAGATTTCAGTTCTGGTAATATGGGTTCAGGATCAGCATTTGGAACATTCGGTAATGGATCACAGACAGCGTTCAATGACAGTGTGACAATTGATTTTAGTTTTGGTAGCAATGATCCTATCTTTGTAACAAATTTCAGTGATACCTCGTCTTCGCAGCAGACAGACTTACAAGGATTTTCAGATAACTCTTCTCAGTCAGGTGCTGGTATAAATCAAAACTTTGAATCGCAAACAGACCAAGCTCTATCTACTGGTGGATCTATAACAGAAGCTATAACTGCTGAGCTACCAGACTTCTCAAGATTTGATGTGTCACCTCTTCCAGAAGAAGAACAGGATACTGTAGACAGAGCAGAGAGGCAAATGGAAAACATGTCTGACAGTGCTATTGAAAACAACCTAGATACCTTTGTAGCTGATATGCAAACTACAGGTGGCTTTGATTCTAATCAAGGGCTAACATTAGTCTTAATGAATAGAGTCAACGGTTTCAATCAATATGGAAGTATGTTGCAGGACACAAACTTTTACACTACACAATCAATGCTACAAGGAGGTAACTTGCAGAACGATAGAAATGCAATGCTCCAACTTATAGGAACTAACGGTAAACATAGAGAAATGGTGGAAGCGCAATATGAATGATGATATAGAATGCCCAGAAGAATTTGAAATATGTTTTACGACAGAAGAGTGGGATGAATTCCACAACTATGTTGAGTTTGATGACGCAGAAGTATTCATACCTGAACATCCTGTAGGAGATGTTGAGGCTGTAGCAGATTTTACTTGGCAATTGTTATTTTTATCTCCGTGGGAACTAATATACATAGCAATGCCTATGAGCGTGTTAGCTTTTTACGGACTATCAATTTATTACTCATTTAAATGGATACAGAGGAAATTTTCAAATGGCTGAAGTAGAAATAGGGGAAATGAAAATATCCGGTAGTAAGGCTTTAATCCTTATACCACTACTCGGAACAATCATGGGTGGACTATGGGGCGGTTTTGAATTATATCAGCGTCTGTTGGATGCTGAAGAAGCTGTTACTGAATATGTTGCACCCGATATGTCTGGTATCAATCAACAACTAGCAGTTCAAGCTGAAAGCGTTGCAAGTGTTGTTGAGTCCGTAGACATGATTCAACAAGAGATGGAATCACAGTTCAACACAATAACAACTCTGATGGACAATCTGCAGGAAGATATTGACCGCATACGAGAAGATACCGATGAGGTAGATACGTTTGTGCGTCAGATTGACGAAACTACTAACGAAACGCAGAGAGACCTCCGCAATGACGTATACACTATGGAAAATACGCTGAATGATAGAATGCGTGAAATTGACGAGCAATTGCGGGAAACCAGGGACGACCTGGAAGAAAAGATAGAACAATTACTCGACAATCCTTTAAACGACTCAGAGTAATTTATCAATTGTTGAACAAGTCAGCCGCATTACATTGTGGCTGGCTTCTACAATTCCTAACATTCCGCTCCCACATGAGAGAAGGTGGCATCCAGTCAAATTGAGGTGGGGGTGAAAACCTCATGTCTGTTGGGCCTTGAAAACTGAATTCATAATCAATTCTAGTAGTATCGACTGCACAACCAACTAATAGAATACACGAAAACAATAATATTTTTTTCATTTGATTCGTATCCTATTTGGTATAGTTACAAGAATAGTAACTTCGCTATTATATATAATTTTTTTGTAAAAATTTGCAAATAGTGACAAGATGTGTAACAACATTCTGTCACTATTTTTCACATATTGTCAGAGTTCTTCAGCTACTCCTAATACCTCTGCTGCAATCAATAACACTCCTGCTAATACGAGATTCCCTCCAATTAAAGCACCTCCACTCATTGCTCTGACGCAACTCTTCACTAAAGAGATATAAAAGTGCTTTCTGCTTGGATCTACTGGTTCCATTTATGTGTTGTCTCCATCTGTGTATTTTATCTTAGATTTATCAAACACTCTTCGCTCTATATTGTCCACCCTAGTAGATAGGTTGAACCAGAACATCAGTAATGAAAAAACTACAAGAACCAATAGTATTTCTGCAAAAACTCCAAACATCAAATAACTCCTAAAACATAATGCATTATAAGACCGATAATATTCACTAGTGTCAGTGTCATATTAGTAACAATAAGGGATTTCTCTTTCCAGTATATCGAAACAATTGTCCACAAAATACCCGCAAGTAGCAACACAAGAGGACCTAGTGGATATATTGCAAGACTGTTTAGTCCTGTGCCAAGTATAACAAAGAATGTAGCTGCCCACTTAGCAACTGAAATAAATTTTTTCATTATTTAGGTTTCTTAGTCTTTGGCTCTGGCTCTTTGTAAACAGTACCCTGGTCACTCAGAACATCAAACATGTGTTGAACTGTCTTCAAATCCTTACGACAGTTATTAACAAAATATTCTGTAGTAAACTTTCTGAATCCACACCAAGTATCGTAGTTGTGAGGACTCAGGTCCTTGTACATGTAGCCATTAGTTGTTAGTTTACGCAGGGCAAACTTACCGTCTTTAAACTGGACTATCTTCATCTTCTACTCTCTCACTTTCATCATAATCTACAACCGCAGACCATCTAAAAAAATCTTTTCTATGCGGACACCAAAACCATCCTATAAACTTTTCTTCATTTGGATCGATGTTTTCTTGTTCCATGGAAGTCACCTAAATATTTGTAAGAAGTAGTATTAGCGCAGCAATGATTCCGCCTATGATAAAGACTCCACTAGTGATAGCCTTACCTTCAGAATGGCGTTCTTCTGAATTATCAAAAGACTCCGCTGTCTTAGGTGTTGCTGGTGCTTTCTTCTTAGAGGTTCTCTTAACGGGTGCTTTCTTCTTAGTCGTGGCTTTTTTAGGAGCCGTTTTTTTCTTAGCAGCCATATTACATCTCCTTAGTTATTAATAAATTTATTTAACTTTCTATCATATTCTTCAATACGGAAATTGCCATCGAAAAGTCTTTTCCGTTAAATCGATGAGTCGCTCCTTTAACTATAAAGACTGGAAGTCCGGCGGTAGCGATTCTTTTACGAAGTTCAAGATTATCAATCACCGAATCCTCCTCGGCGAAAAAGTACACATTGTCCTCTCCGACAGTAAAGTCCTCATACTTGCTAGTAATAGTTTCGGGTTCTCCGTACTTAGAAAGAGACTCAGAGGGCTTCTCAGGGGGGTTAATCACTATAGCAGAGATACCGTACAAAACACCGAGTTTAGATGCCCACCAGCCGCCCAAAGAGGTGCCGACAAACAGAACCTTATCGTCACTGTGCATATCTTCCAAGAGAAGACTGTCTATCTGCTCAGTAAGCTCTAAGTGAGCCTTATCAGGGTCTATGTCTATCGGGAAAGCATGGACGGAATAATCGGAAGAGAGTTCTTCTCGGAGCATATCTACTTTACTAGACTCCGGAGTTGAACCATATCCATGAAAGTATATAACGTGATTAGTCACAAATTTGCCTCACTTCATTCATCATTTTATACCAGTATTATAACAGAGTAAAAATCAAATATCAAGCACTTTCTTTCGGATGTCCCACCATTTTCTTTGTGTGCATCTTATCGCCGAGTTTCCGGTCATAATGTACACCGTCAGCATGGGGTTTGATTTTCTTGCCGAGTAACTTTCCGGCTTTCTTGGAAGGAATATCGGGAGTGCCGATCTTTTTGTGAATAGAAGCTACCTTACCGGAAACTTCTCCCCACGCTCGTTTATGCTCATGGTCTTCCAGCTTCGTTTTTATGAAGTCCTTCTTACCTTGCTCAGTGCCGTCAGTAGCGGATGCAATAGACTTACGCCCATGCTGTTTCTTGTAAAGATTAACAGAGGAAAGTTTGTCACCTCGTTTCACTGCTTTGATAACGGAATGTGATATGTCATGATGTATCGCATCTGATTCTTTCTTAGAACCAGAAGCATGTCCACCGTAACCACCAATAGACTTATAAGCATGATGTATCATATCATGTATATGTCCTCGATGCGTTTCTCGGTGTTTCTCATGCGAGGGGTTGAGTCCTATAGAAAGTACTCTCTCTTCTAGATACTCTTCCTCGAGATATTCTTTAAATGATAGCATAAAACTATTTATACAATAGAACAATTCGACTCTATGGCTTTCCACACAGAACCACCGACTAAACTACCGACAACTAATCCTGCTCCTGGATTTGTAATAGACACCCAACCTCCTGATATAATACCTGTTGCAACACCTATTTCTACTGCATTACAGCCATTAACATCATCAACAAATTTCTCTATAGGAACTGTCTGACATCCAGTCAACATCAATAATATAATAAAATATCTCATTTAGAATCTCTCACCATTTTAATCATATAATAAAAGCCCATGATAACAAGGACAATATTCAACACTGATAATACTATCAAACTAATCATCAAAAAAATACACATAAACAAAGGCAAAAACAACCAATACGACTATACCCCAACTAAGTATAGAACTTTCCATTACTATTTCCCCTTCTTTGATGCACTCCTTGCTTGTTGAACTACTAACGAAAAAGCCAGAATAAGCTGTACTCCCGCTAGTAGCATAAAACTAATTAGTATAATCTGTTCCTCAGACATATTTATATTACTCCTTTATAAGACAGTCACTGGTCTTACCCGGCTCAAATAACATAACACTAGCATCAAAAATCTTCTCAAACTTTCTCTTAGAACGTGAAAAAGATAATGGCTTATTAAGTACGGTTAATGTACCGTCACTTGATTTACGATACGCCATCAACTTACCCGCCTCATTCAGAAAATAAGTATGTTGCGGAAACCCAGTAGTTATCTCTTTAAGACCATTGTATTTCATCGTCATCCTTATCTAAATCTTCTAGTGGGTTTAAATGTCGGTTACGAATATCCTCTGCTCGATTATTCTCTTTAAAAGAAAATCGCTCATCAGAAGAGAACAAATGCTCTAGTGAAGGTAACTCCCATCTCTTGTTGGGATCTATACTTTTCGTAGTCATGTACTTATTCCACTTAGCTTTCGTATTTAACTGTACATTAGTTAAAGACGTAGCTCCTGCAATCTGTGATGTCCATGGACGTAAATACAACGTATGTATATTGTGTAACATGTACACTGGTATTTGGTAATAAACTTGCAGAAGATCATTACCGTGTATAGAGAGATTCAAGCACTCTGTATTATCTAACTTTCGTATCTTGTTCTGAACACCACTAACCTGGACTTCATTATCCATTCTATTACTGTGTTTTCTCGGTGACGCCTTCAATCGGTATATCTTAGACATTACTTTCTCCTTTATAGTATCCCTTTTAAACTAACACAACCATTATAGCAGTACGGCTATCAAGTGTCAAGTATTATCATCGACTTATTTGCAGCGACTTTTTGGCTGCGAAAAATTTTGCGAAAAAAATTTTCAGAATCTTTTTTAGAAAAAGGTTTCAGAGAAGGAAGGTCCGCAGGCAGTATATACCGTCGTATAGAATGGACCCACAGGACCTATCCATACCTCAGATCCTGGGATCCACACTCACGGAGATTAGTTAATCAGACCAGCCTCGTACATTACCTTCAGGGTGTCAGAGTGGACTATACTATAGCCTCGCTCCTTTCCTATCGTTTCCATGAATTCTACAAGGTCGAATCCCTCAGCGTTAGCCAATTCATAGTCCCACATACAAGCGCACCAATGCATTGCCATTTCATAACTGTCACTGGAGTCGAACCATTTACCATCCCTATCGATACATCCATAGAAAGGTGCGCCGAATCGTCCAGGAGTGTAGAGACAAAAATCTTCCCATGATTGCATTATACTGGCTCCCATCCTGCGAGAATAAGGTCCTCAATAGAACACTCATTGAGGTCATCCCATGAGGGGAACTCCTCACCGACAAGCTCCCAGGACGATCCGTCTTGGAGCTCCAGAGTAGCGATACCGCCCTCCTCATTGTACATTGCTATACCTAACATTAAACCATCCATCCTGATGCTACTAGCATCCCACATAAAAACATTATCGAACCACAGACAATAAAAGCGCCCAATTCCTTCAACATTAGAACCACTCCTTAGAAAACAGCTTTGGTGCTGGCTTGCGAATTGATAAGTCCATGACCTCGCAAATGTGAATGATATTGCTAAGAGACTGAAGGGCTCCTTCCTTGTCGCCGGTGTTCAATTCTCGGACGTAATTGTTTACGAAGGACTGTAGTCGATCCTCGTTCCAAACCTCGTCTATTTCTAATCGTTTGCTCATAATAATATCCTTTCTCAAATTGTACCGTTATTGTAGCTCCGGAAGAACCAAATGTCAAGCGTTTTCGTAAACATTTGCAAGGTGTTCATACATAACGTACCAATCTTCCGGAATCGTTAGATTAGATTCTCCAGCGTCCATGTGAATGTCCGCATCCACGAAATTCCAATTAACTGAACCATCTGAGTGATGGTTTTCAGGATTTCGGACAGCTATATTAAAGCTCTCCACCAAATCCTCTATTCTAGCTACGTTGCTGCTCATTAAATTTCCTCCGCATAATGTGCGAAAACTGAACCTTCACCAGAACCAGCGAAATACTCCTTTACCTCTCTGCGGAGGATGTCTCGGTTGATCTCGTACATCATGGTGTTGCCGTTTTTCTCAGCCTTGAGCATACTCGCTGCCGCTGCTGCCATACCCGCTGCTGCCTCTATAAGAGCTATTTCTCTCTCCCTACTGTCTTTATGAAGCTGTCTGTAAAAAGTCATAGTATATTTCCTCGTTACACTGCAATAATGTCTATTTCTATATTTTCACAAGAATTAACAAGTTTATCAGCTGCTTTGTTAGCTTCTTCTACAGTATCATATCGGTCATCAGATATAAAACTGTCTTCGTAAAAACTATCTTTGATAAGTAAAGCGAACATAATTTTCCTTGTTTTTTCAGTTTATGCCGTTATTATAGCTCCGGAAGAACCAAATGTCAAGCCCTTCCGGCAATTATTTTGAATTAATTATGAAGTAACCTCATATTCCTTGTTCCAGCGACCGATGTTAATGTCGATATAGTAGGCGGTATTGAAGTAATCGACC
>Ga0255758_10003340_pt1 | contig 14258 bp, 14 predicted proteins | sample 011ome_24_FD_179958 | JGI IMG/M metagenome (GOLD analysis project Ga0255758, IMG submission 179958) | Coastal salt marsh microbial communities from the Groves Creek Marsh, Skidaway Island, Georgia - 011513CT metaG (version 2) | ecosystem: Environmental > Aquatic > Marine > Intertidal zone >...
ATAATCAGTCATCAATAATTTTTAATTTCTTATCTATAAAAATTTTTTTAGAACTTATATCACATCTATAAGCTAAAAAGTTAACACCTGCTTTTTTAGCTATTAAATAATTATTATAATATTCTTTATCTATATCTTTAGCTATTTTGAATTTTTCCATATTTTGGATTTGAACTAAAAACAATAAGTAGCTCTTATAACCTTTTTTTATGGCATCAATAAGAGTAAGCAAATGTTTGGTACCACGTGAAGTTATAGCATCTGGAAATTCTGCAGTATCCTTGTTTCTAAAAAGAGTGACATTTTTTACTTCTACAAAGCTTTTTTGTTTATTTTTCTCTATAAGAAAGTCAAATCTAGTCTCTTTGTTAAAAAACACTTCTGGTTTAATTAGATCACTATTTTTAAGTTCTTTAATAAGGTTATTTTCTAAAGCATGTTGGGTTATTCTGTTTGCCATATGAGTATTAACTCCAACAAGATTTTTTCTAGACTTAATTATTTCTAGGCCATATTTTAGTTTTCTTTTTGGATCATTATTTGAAAGTAAATAAACATCGTTTCCTTCATCGAGAAGACCTTTCATTGATCCAGTGTTGGGACAATGAGCAGTTACAACTTCTTCACCAAGCTTCACATCGGTAAAGAAACGCTTGTATCGTTTGATTAATTTGCCTTTAATTAAAGACTCGGTAAATTCCATTTCTAAATTATACATTTAAAATGACCAAAAACACAAAAGTTAATGCTGCAATATTAATTATACTAAATGAAATTTTATCTGTCAGAACTCAAGATACGAACACTTCAGCTTTAGCAACTTGGCTAAATTCAATTTGGGTTAAGGTAGGGAGGTTAGGGTTATTCCAGACATTGAAAAGATGATAAAAGAATAGAGCAAATACTAAATAAAGGCTCCAAAAAAAAATTTTTCAAATTTTTTTAATTCATTTTCCTTAAGAATAACATTATGTAGACCTAAAAAAAAACTACTTTTTTCAATTTTATCTGCATTTATTAATTTGCCTGGAAAAATATTGTATAATCTTACCGCAGGTTGATTACCAAAATTTCCACTTATAATCGGTCTCGTTTCTATTCCTGATTTATTTAATTTTATAATTATATTGTTTTTTAATTTAATAAATCTTTTATTTAATTTAATTGCAATTCCAAACCAAGCAATATTCCTAACTTTATCACCAGTTATAATTTCAAACTGATTTTTGAATTTTTTACTTTCATAAAGTGTTTTTTTTAGTAAATTATAGTTTTTAGTTCTAATTGATAAAATTTGTGCTAATCTTTTAAGTTGCGAAAGTCCAATAGACGCATTTATATCGGTCGGTCTTAAATTAAAACCTGAATTTATAAATCGCCAATTGTTTATAGATTTCTTTACCTCTTTTTCCCACCCATGACTTCTCAAAACTTTTAATAAATTAATATTTTTTTTTTGTTTAGATGTGACAAATCCACCTTCTCCTGAAGTAATGTGATGAGAGTAGTACATTGAAAAAGATGAGAAATCACCAAATGTTCCTAAGTATTTTTTTTTAAACTTTGATCCTAACGCTTCGCAAGTATCTTCAATTAATATTAATTTTTTTTCTTTACAAATTTTTACAATTTCATCCATTTCAGCACAGTTTCCCAAAGCATGAACAAGCATTAATCCTTTAGTTTGTTTGTTGATTTTTTTTTTTAAATCCAATATGGAAATGTTCAAAGTTTTTTCGTCAATGTCTACGAATATAGGTTTTAATCCACTTTGTATAATTGGCCATAGAGATGTAGACCAACAAATAGCAGGTATAAGAATCTTATCTCCTTTTTTTAAGAGATTAAGCTTAGGGTTTACCAATGCTTGAAAAATTAATAAATTTGCAGAAGATCCAGAGTTTACCATCAATGAATCTCTCTTGATTATTTTATTTGAAAAGTAATTTTCTATTTCTAGAGTTTTCTTTCCCATTGTTATTTTCTTTGTTTTTAATGTTTTTATCCCAGATTCAATATCCTCTGAACTAAAACTATTTTTCGTCAATGGATAAAAAAATTTATTTTTCATTTTTTATCATATCTTCAATTAGGTTGTTAATGTCATATTTCGGTTTCCAACCAAGAATTTTTTTTGCTTTTTTAAAATCTGCAACTAAATAATTTACCTCTGTTGGACGAAAATATTTTTTATCTATTTTAATTATTGTTTTATTATCTTTAAGATTTATTCCAATCTCATTAAGACCTTTGCCTTGCCATTTAATTTTTATTCCAATTTTTTTCGCTGTAAGTTCAACAAATCGTTTAACAGATATAGATTTATTTGTACCTATAACATAATCGTCAGGTTTTTTTTGTTGTAATATCTTCCACATAGATTCCACATAATCTTTCGCGTGTCCCCAATCTCTTTTTGTATATATATTTCCCAAAGTTAGAATTTTTTGTTCCTTTCTTTTAATTCTTACCAAGCCTTGAACAATTTTTTTAGTTACAAAATTAGGACCTCTTCTTGGGGATTCATGATTAAAAAGAATTCCATTACTCGCATGAATTTTATAGGCATCCCTGTAATTAGCAGTACAATTAAAAGCAAATACTTTTGATATTGCATAAATTGATTGTGGGATGAACTTTGTTTTCTCGTTTTGAGGTGGTTTAGAGTTCCCAAACATTTCTGAACTTGAAGCCTGATAAAATTTTATTTTTTTTTTATATTGGCGAATTATTTCAAGAATTCTTAAGCAACCTAATCCAGTAATATCAGCCGTGTACTCAGGTACAAAAAATGATACTTTTACATGACTTTGGGCTGCTAAATTGTAGATCTCGTCTGGATTAGTCTCATAAATTATTCTATATATTGATCCATTGTCAGATAAATCACCATAATGAAGAAATAACCTTTCATTCTTATAATCTATACTATCAAATATATGATCTATTCTATCTGTATTTGGAGAAGACGATCTTCTTTTAACACCATGTACTATATAATTTTTTTTAAGTAAAAACTCTGCAAGATATGATCCATCTTGTCCAGTAATTCCAAATATTAAAGCTGTTTTTTTTTTCATAATAATTTGAACTTTAATTGTTTAGCATTATTTACTATGATGTATAAATGATTTCACTCTGAATCAAGATTTTTAATTAAAGGCTTTACAAATTTTATTTCAATTAGCGATATATTTTGATATGATAATTATTTACGACATTTGGTCCACTTGTTTAATATGCTCAACACATAAAGACTTATATAATATTGCATTTAAGTATAATAATTATTAATGAAAATCTGTATTTTTGGAGGTAACGGTTTTATTGGTTCTTATCTAGCCAATGAGTATATTAAAAAAAATAACGATGTTTATATATATTCTCAAACAAAAATTAATAAATCAATTAAAATTAAAAATAATTTTAAGATAAAGTATAATGAAAAAAATTTTTCCAAAATATTATCAAAAAAATTTGATTTAATTTACTTTTTTAGTGGAAATTCTAATCAGGAAACTTCAAAAGAAGATATCTACTATGATTTAGATGTAACATTTAATAAATTCGTAAAACTGCTTGAAGCAGCAAGAAAAAGTAAATTTAATCCAACAATTTGGTTTGCTTCATCAGTAGTTGTTTATGGTGCTAATAACAATCCCCTAAAGGAGAATTTTGATAGAAAACCGATCTCTTATTACGCTATCACAAAATATTTATGTGAAAATATTAGTAATTTTTATTCAAATAATTTTAAGGTTAATATTGGAATTTTGAGAATTTTTTCTACCTTTGGACCAGGTTTAAAGCGATTAGTTATTTACGATATTATAAAAAAAATTAAAACTAAAAATAATTTTGTATTATTTGGAAGTGGGGAAGAAAAGAGAGATTTTAGCTATGTAGAAGATCAAGTAAAATCAATAATCTTACTATCAAAAAAAATTAAAAAACCTCATGGAGACATCTACAACATTGCCTCTGGAAAAACATATTCTGTAAAAGATATTGTTAAGAGACTTGTAAAAATTAGTAAAAAGAAAGTTGTCTATAGTTTTAATCAAAAGAGAAGATCATTTGATACCAAACACTATATAGCTGATAAGTCTAAATTAAATAAAGCAATCGGCTCTATGAAATATATGGATATCAATAAATCTCTTAAAAAAACATTCGATTCATACTAAGAAAATTTTTTTGTAATTTCATATGTTTTGGTCAGGCCTTCTTTAAAAGAATGTTTTGTTTTCCATTTAGTAATTTTTTTTAATAAATTAATATTTGTAAAAAATTTGTAAGGTCCTTTAACAGGAATATTTTTTGACTTAATAGTTTTGCCAGAAACACTACTAATTATTTTAGTTAATTCTTTCACAGAGTGGGATTTACCACTTCCAACATTTACAACACCTTGATAATTCGAATTTAAAAGTTTAACAACTGCTTCGGCTGCATCTTCAGCAAAAATAAAATCTCTTACAGGTTTACTATTCCAAACAGATATTGTTTTCTTTTTAAATAGTTCTTGCATTATTGTAGGCACCAAATCAGGCCTCTTTAATTTGGTATATCCATAAATGTTACTGAGTCTAACAACAATACTTGGTACAGAATTTTTATAAAAATTAACAACTTCCTCCATAAGATGTTTGCTAAATATATAATTATTTTTATAAGGATTGGTTTTGTTTTTTTCAGATACTGGCACACCAGGTTTTTCATTTTGATAAAGAAGAATTGTAGTAAAACAAATAAATTTTTTTATATTTTTATTTTTAAGATATTCCATAATTTTTATTAGCGGATCAAAATTATATTTTATTCCAATATTAATATTCTTATTAATTCTGTGATGATTGGAGCTTCCAATTAAAAAAATAACTTTATCAAAGTTTATTTTATCCAATTGTTTTAGATAATTAAGATTTTTAATATGTATATGTTTATTTTTTAATCCTTTTGGAGGTTTTGTTCTTCCAACAGAAACTATATCTGGATATTTTTTTAATATTATTGGCCCAAAAAAACCACTTCCTCCAAATAAAATTGTTTTTTTCATTTTTATATAACTAAATTATTTATTTTATTGTTACATTTACATTATATCTTTTAATAAACCATTATAATATTTTATAGTTTTTAAATTATATTAAAAAAAATATAGATTGAGATTAAATGATCAGTTTTGTTATCCCCACTTTGAATGAAATTAATAATATAGATTTAACTGTTCAAAAAATTAACCAATGTTTTCCTAATAGAGATGACTATGAAATTATTTTTGTTGATGACAAAAGTGATGACGGGACCTTGGAAAAAATTATAATGTTATCTAAGGTTAATAAAAATATAGATTATTGCATACCCGCAAAAAGATTGGGGTTGGGTAATGCTTTAATTTTAGGCCAAAAAAAAACAAAAGGTGATTATATTTTTTTTTTAGATTGTGATGATTCAATAAATATTTCAAATTTATTAAAATTAATTAAATCTATAAAAAATAACACATTAGTAATAGGTAGTAGGTATCTTAAAAATTCAAAAATTTATGGTGTAAATAGATTTAAAATATTTTTGAGCAAATTAACCAATTATTTTGTTTCAAAATATTTAAGAATACCTATATTTGATATATCTCATTCTTGTAGAGTTTTTCCAAAATCAATTTTTTTAGAAACTAACAATTTAAAACATCCTATTTTTTTTTGGGAACATACTTTGTATTGTTTAAAAAATAATTTTATAATTAATGAGGTTCCAATTGAGTTTTATGAGAGAAAAAGTGGCATATCAAAAAATTCTTTTTTGCCTTTATTTAAAAGTATTTTCTATGCATTAATTTCAATTTTGAAAATTAAATTTAAATATAAATAACATTTAAAATTAGTTACAAATTAATTTTTATTTAAATTACAAAAAATAATTAATTAAAAAAATTTACTTATACGTCTTGTTCATTTGTAAATATTATCAAAAACACTCATTAAATTCATTAATTCCCTCGTGGCGAAATTGGTAGACACACAAAGGACTTAAAAGCCGATGGATAAAAGTTAAAGTCAGTCCACAGTAGCACAAGACATTCTAAACTTCCTATAAAATCACATAACTTTATTTCATTCAATTTAATTAAATTTAAATTTTTTAAAAAATAAACTTACTAATTCTATTAATTTTAAATTTGAAAACATCAACAATGGATAGTAAGTAAAAAACCATCTAGTCTGGACGTAAATAAGATTTGCATGTAAAACTATAATTAAGCAGTACATTAAAAAAAACATTATTGATAAGATTGCAATTTTATCATTTTTATTTGATGCTAGAGATTTAATTGATATTATTAGTGAAATAAAAGTAACTACTAACAGACTGATAGTAGTGATTCTTACTGGCTTTACAGTAAAACTATATTTTTTTGAATTTTTAAGAAAACTTTTTATAATACTTTTGTCATTGTCATCAAAAATTGGGTGGATCATAATTTTTTCTACATTGTTGATCTCTTTTTTGGTTAAAATATTGATCATTAATGAATTGGCAAAAAAGCATTTTTGAAATATTAGTAAAAAGTCACCAGGTCTTTTAAAAAAATTTTTTACATATAGATTTAGCATCTCTTTGTTTAAATTTCTTGAATCATTATTTTTAAAAAAATTTAATATCTGTGGATCATTATATATGACATGATTCATCGCAGGGAATATCATACATTCAAAATATAAATTAGGAATAAGATCTAATTTTTCTATTTGACGAATATTATTCATTTTTTGAATTCGGCTATTAACAAACTGTGATGTTGGATCATAATTTAATTCTTTTTTTTGTTTTGAAATCAATGAGCTCATTGCCGCCATAGCAAAATAATTATTTGTATTTTTTTTTGAAACAAGATTATTGTCTAAAACTTTATTTATTAAAAATGGAGACAATAAAATAATAAAAAACACTAAACTCAGTAGTGTTTTTATTTTATAAGTTTTATTTTCAATTTTTAAGAGATAAATAATATTTATAATAATAATTAAAAAATAAAATACTACTGCTCCTGGCCTAATTAATAATAGCAAAGCAAGAAACGAATTCAAATATACTAAATTTTTAATATTTGTTTTTGAAATAAATCTAATTAATAAAGATATAACAATTAATAAGCATGGCAGATAAAAAGCCTCTTCCATTGTGCTTAATGAATACTTCAATATTTTTGGGTTTATTATTAGTGAAAGGCACAGTAGATTTATTATCCATGTATTTAGTTTTATATTAATTAACTGAATTCTTATTAATAAAGTAGAAAATATTAATAAGAAGATTTGTAAAAAAAGTATTAAATCAATACCAATAAATCTAGATAAATAATAATATAAGAACTGTATAAATGGGGGCCTGCAGAAATAAGCATTAGGGTCACATGATGGTTTAGAAAAATTATTATAAACATCTGCTATACCCAGTAAATTATTGAGATAAGAGACGTAATTAAAAAGAATATATAATGCTAAAGAATATATTAAACAAAATAAAATATCATATTTATTTAATTTTCTTATAATTAATGATTTAGTAGACTTCATTCTTAATTATACATTTAAAATGACTAAAAACATAAAAGTTAATGCCGCAATATTAATTATTGGAAATGAAATTTTATCTGGCAGAACACAAGATACTAACACTTCAACACTAGCAACCTGGTTAAATTCTATTGGTGTTAAAGTGGGAGAGGTTAGGGTTATTCCTGACATTGAGAAAACAATAATTGATACACTCAATACTCTTAGAACAACTTATGATTATGTTTTTACCACAGGAGGCATTGGTCCCACTCATGATGACATTACTGCAGAGTCTGTTTCAAAGGCATTTGGATTAAAATATGAAATCCATAAAGAGGCATATAAGATTTTGGAAGCTTACTATAAGTCAGGTGAATTTAATGAAGGTAGACAAAAGATGGTTTGGATGCCTGAAAATGCTAATTTAATATTAAATCCTACAAGTGGAGCCCCCGGGTTTAATGTTGAAAATGTATTTTGTCTGCCAGGAGTTCCTTCTATTTTAAAATCAATGTTAGGGGGTTTAACGAATAGAATTGTTGGAGGCAAACCTATTTTAAGTTTAACTATAAGTCTTAGAACTGTTGAAAGTGAAATTGCTAATTCTCTAACAAAAGTTCAAGATGATAATAAAGATGTTGAAATTGGAAGTTATCCTTTCTTTCAAGCTGGAAAGCTAGGTGTTTCAATAGTGATTAGATCTGAAGATCAATTTAAAATTGACAATTGTAACTCACAAATTTTAGACTTTGTGAATGAAAAAAAAATTGAAGTAGTGGAACGTTAAATGCTTTATTTTGCTTACGGAAGTAATTTAAATCTTTTTCAAATGAAACGTAGATGTAAAGACAGTATTTTTTTAAAAAAGATTAATCTTAAAGATTTTAGGTTAACATTTAGAAGCAAATATCGAGCAGCTGATGTTGAGCCTAAAAAAAATTCAATTGTGCCTGGTGGGTTGTTTGACATATCAAAAAGTGATGAAAAAAAACTTGATGTTTATGAGGATTATCCAAGTTTATATAGAAAGTTTTATTTTACCTATTATGGAAAAAAAGTGATGACTTATACGATGGTAAAAAAAACACCTTTTAGATTTCCAACTGAGAGATATCTAAATGTTGTTAAAAGAGGATATAGAGATTGCAAATTAGACTTTAAATATCTTAATAATGCATTAATAAGTTAATATGAAATTGAGCATAATTATTCCATGTTTTAATGAGGAAAAAACGATTTCACTGATAATTGAAAAGATTTTAAGAAGTTACACCGGTGAAAAAGAAATTATAGTAATCGATGATTATTCAAGTGATAAAACAAGAGAAATTTTAAAAACAGACCTTAAAGATAAAATTGATAAACTGATCTTAAATACTAGTAATTATGGAAAAGGTTTTTCAATAAGAGAAGGTATAAATATTGCAGAGGGTAATATTATACTGATACAAGATGCTGATTTAGAATATGATCCTTCTGATTACGTTAAACTTATAAAGCCAATTAAAAATGGTGATGCAGATGTTGTTTATGGATCAAGATTTTTAGGAGGAGAAGAAAAAAGAGTTTTATATTTTTGGCATACGTTAGGTAATAAATTTTTAACAATTTTTTCGAATATTTTTTCTAACTTAAATCTCACTGATATGGAAGTGGGGTATAAATTATTTAAATCAGAAATTATAAAAGATATAAATTTACAGGAAAATAGATTTGGATTTGAGCCAGAAATAACAGCCAAAATTGCTAAAAAGAAAATTAGAATATTTGAAGTCGGCATTAGTTATTACGGTAGAAAATATTCAGATGGAAAGAAGATAACTTGGAAAGATGGTATAAGTGCCTTGAGATGTATTTTAAAATACAATTTATTTAAATAATATTTAAAATGACCTTTGAAGACAAATCATTAATCTATTCAAATCATATTACATTTATTGATAAAATTATCATAAAAAAAAGAAAAGAAATTATCAAAATAATAAACGATTTATCAAAAGATAAAAATTTGTTTGATGTGCTCGATGTAGGTACAACTGAAGATACAAACCACGAATCAAGCAATATAATTATTAAAAACCTAAGATATTTTAAAGTATTTAAATCGATATCAATTCAGAAAATAAATTCTAATTTTTTCAAAGAAAAATTGACAAAATCAATTACACAAGATTTTAGTTGCTCTGAAATCGAAAAATTCAAATCTGATGTAGTAATTGCTAATGCCACTATTGAGCATGTTGGAAATATTATAAATCAGGTTAAGATGTGTAAAAACATATCTTTGCTAGCAAATAAATATTTTATTATTATTACCCCAAACAGATATCATCCTTTAGAATTTCATTCAAAATTACCTTTAATACATTGGTTACCAAAAAAAATTCATAGGTACTTTTTAAAAAAGATTGGCTTGAAAATGCTCTCAAAAGAGGAAAATTTAAACTTATTATCAAGAAAAAATTTAATTAATATCATGAATGAAATAAATATTTCAAATTATGAAATAAAATATATTAAGTTTTTATGTTTCAAATCTAATTTAGTTCTTATTGGTAAAAAAAGTTGAACACAATTTTTATAAATTTTTCACTTTTTTTATTAATTATTTTCGGAAATGGTTTTTTTTTCTCTAAAAGATTTTTAAAAAATAATCATAAGATAAACTTTTATGAAATATTGTTATTAGGATTGGTTTTTACAGTATTTTTAAGTCAACTCATCAATTTCTTTTTACCGTTAAATAATTTTGTAACCTCTACAAATATATTAATTGTATTTTTTTATTTGATGCTGAATAAACTTCAATTAAAAAATATAATTTTTGATTATAAAATTTTTGTACTATTTTTAATTTTAGTTTTGACTCAAATTTATGGTAGTGATTTCTCTGATGATCTAGCTAACTATCATTATGGAATTATATCCAATGCTGATAAAATTAATTTAATTTGGGGAATTAGTTTTTTACACGATGTTTATGGAACTCTTCCTATCTGGTTAATTACACACAGTTATTTAAATTTTGAAGTTTCACTATTACAAGATATTCATATATTAAATGGATTAATATTATTTATTTTTTTAGGCTTATTTTTTACAGAAATTAAGAATAATCATCAAAATAATCATTCAAGTAAAATAATACTATTTGGGATATTTGTTTTTATTTTGATAAAATTTACTAGATTAAAAGAATTTGGTATTGATAGACCTGTAGTTTTATTATTTTGTTCACTTATTTATTATTATTTAAAATATTTTATATTAATAAGTAACGATAACATTCGAAATAATTTTATTATAGTTTCATTAATTTCCATATTAATAATTACAATTAAGATTACATATCTTCCTGTTTTAATTTTTCCGATTTTTTTATTAATTTATTATAAAAAATATCTATTTGTTTTTGAAAAAAAATACTTTTTGATCTTTTTAGCTTTATTAATATTTATTTTAAAAAATTTTTTAAGTACAGGCTGTATCGTTTATCCAATTCAAGTTTCATGTTTTGAATTTATAGGTTGGTCAAATTTAAAGGGAGCAGGCGATTTAGCTTTAATAGCAGAATACTTTAATAAATCTTGGAATTTGTATGAGGGAACATTAACCAAAAGCGATTATATAAGTAATTTTAATTGGATAGAAACTTGGTTTAATAGAGGAAGTACTGAAATTTTAGAGCTATTAGCAACAACTTTATTAGCATTTATAATTACTCTATGCACGTTTGGTTTTAAAAAAATTAAAAATGACTCTAAACTTGAATTATCGCCTCTTATAAAAGTTTTAATATTTATAATTTTAGGTTCTTTGATTATTTATTTTGCTAAGAACCCATCAATAAGGATGAACTTTCATGTATTAATTTCGTTTTTAGTTATCCTATTAATATATTTTACAAATTTAAATTTTGAGTCGAAATATAAAAAAAGAGTCTATTTTTTTTTAATTTTAATTATCTCATTTAATTTTTATAAAAATATTAATAGAATATATAGCGATAATTTTATTAATGACCCAATTAAAATGGTTTCAAAAAAAATTTATAATCCAAATAAATATATTTTAAATGAATTTGTTTATTATACCGGTTGGTATGGAAATTCACCAATTGGTAACACGATCCTTGTAAATAAAAAATATGAGAAAAAATTAATTTTTCAAATTATTTCAAAAAAATAATATGTTTATAGGATTTTACTGGATAACCAGCTCAAGACCAGCACATAGAGAGATAAAATAAAAAAATTTTACTTATAGGACTTGTTCAATTATAAATATTAGCATAAACACTCATGAAATTCATTAATGCCCTCGTGGTGAAATTGGTAGACACAAAGGACTTAAAATCCTTGCCGCTTGCGGAGTGCCAGTTCGAGTCTGGCCGAGGGCACCACTAAATGACTAAACTTCAGATTATTTCTGATAAAAATACAAAGTCTTCTAAAATTAAAAAACTATTAGTTAAAAAACTAAACCAAGAACAATTTAAAAAAGATAATCTTATTATTGTGATTGGAGGCGATGGTTTTATGCTTCAAACACTTAAAAAAAATAAGAATTCAAAAAAACAATTTTATGGCATTAATTCAGGTAACTACGGTTTTTTAATGAATAAATTTTCTTCAAAAAATATTACTAAAAACTTATCTAAAGCAAATATGGTTTCTATTTCTCCTTTAGAAATGATTGTAAAAAACAATAAAAATCAAGTTAGAAAATCTTTAGCAATTAACGAAGTTTCAATACTTAGACAAAGTAGACAGGCGGCCTCTTTATCAATTAATCATGGATCAAGAAAAATTATTAAAAGATTAGTTTCAGATGGAGTATTAGTCTCAACACCAGCAGGAAGTACCGCTTATAATCTTTCAGTTCATGGACCAATTTTAAGTTTAAATTCGAAAAAGTTATCAATCTCACCAATAAGTCCCTTCAGACCACGAAGGTGGAAAGGTAAAATTGTAAGTGATAAATCAAAAATTACTATTGTTAATCTTAATCCCAAAAAAAGACCAATTAGTGCAGTTGCTGATAATATAGAATTTAGGAATGCTAAAAATATTGTAGTAAGAACAAATAAAAAAATAAAATTTAATCTTTTATATGATAATAATAAAAGTCTTCAAAAAAAGATTAAATTAGAACAACTTAGAAGAGAAACATTTTAATCATTTTAATTTAAAAAAGATGATTTCAATATGAAATGTACAACTGCGAATAAAAAAAAGGTCTAGGTAGATGTTTTGTTTTTGCTAAGGGATATGTAAACTTAGGGCTACTATATAACTTAATTTAAATTATTAAGATTTTTAGAATGAAAAAAAAATATACTTTCACTATATGGTTATTTTCTATTTTATTGGCTGTAAATATTGTTAATAATATTGATAAAATTGAATATTTAAATAATATTTTTAATGATAAAGAACCTTCCATTCAACCTGGCGACTCAAAGCCAATATTAGCAAATAGTTTAAGCATAGAGTTAAAAGAAGTTTTTGTATTTCAGGATGGATATAAGACTGCTTTTTTAAGTTACAATGACACTCAAAATGAAAATTTTAATATTAATAATTTAGCGATTTACTTCCAAAATGGTATCTTTATAGATCCTCGTATAACAAATAAAGATGTCACATTTAAAAATTTTACAGAAGATTATAATGGTGGTGTAAAAAATGTATTCATCTATAAAAATGTTCCTTTTGCTTATTTGTCAATGCTTGAAGGAAAATGTTATTATGCAGGCATAGTTAACACTCAAAATAATAAAATAATATTTAGAACTTCTTGTTTACCCAATAAAAATTTAGATTTAAATGGCCTGGGAAGTGCAAGTATTCATTTAGAAAAAAGTATATTATTAAGCATTGGTGCGCCAGAAATGAACAAAACTGAAATTGCTGATTTAGCACAAATGCCAGATTCTTATTTTGGTAAAATAATTGAAATAGATAAAAATGAACTAGATAAAGTATTAAGTAATGAAATTGAAATAATTAATCCTAAAATTTATAGTTTAGGACATAGAAATCCCCAGGGCTTGATATCGTTAAATAATAAGATTTTTAGCACTGAGCATGGTCCACAAGGAGGTGATGAATTAAATGAAATTTTACTTGGTAAAAATTATGGATGGCCAATTTCATCATATGGTATCAAGTATCCATCAGATAAAAGTGAAACTAAATTTTTAAAAAGTCATGAGCAAAATAATTTTGAAGAACCTTTATTTGCACTTATTCCATCAATAGGTTTGTCCTCATTAAATGTTTGTCCAAAAAAAATATCAAATTTTTATAATAAACCATGCTTAATGGCTACCTCTTTATGGGGAAATGATTTAAGGCAAGGTAAGTCTATATTATTTTACTTACTTAACGACAAAATGAACAGAGTTATATCTGTAGAAAAAATTTTTCTTGGAGACGAATATCGTTTAAGACACTTCGTGACATTAGATAATAATCAATTGTATGAGGACAATTCTGAAAATATTTATTTATCTATTGATGGCAAAGGCATTTATAGTTTAAATTTCACAATCATTGATTAAAGGTGAAATAGTATTAAATTTATTGAGTGATGGTGCCCCCGCACGGATTCGAACCGCGGACCTATTGATTACAAATCAATTGCTCTACCAACTGAGCTACAAGGGCATGCGCAATAACTATTAATTATTTG